>ERZ802827.62-NODE-62-length-55392-cov-21.3562_pt1 | contig 55392 bp, 47 predicted proteins | sample MGYA00345652_ERZ802827 | MGnify/ENA primary metagenome ERZ802827 (study PRJEB30503, sample SAMEA104212372) | marine metagenome | biome: Westerlies Biome; feature: [SRF] surface water layer (ENVO:00010504) within the epipelagic zone...; material: water (ENVO:00002006)... | reverse complement strand
AAAACAACTTAGCACGCTAAAAGTACTGGGAAGTGAACCTATTCCAACGCTTGACAAAATCATTGCTGTTATCAATGGAAGCGCCCAACTTAACATTGAACTTAAAGGAAAAAATACCGCAGAGGGAGTGTTTAATATAATGAAGAAAGCCATTAAAAGTGGTCGTTGGAAAGCGGATCAGTTGTTTGTTTCTAGTTTTGACTGGGATGAGTTACGCGATTTTAAAAAGCTTACAACTGAATTTGGCATTGCGGTCTTAACAGATAAGAATCCTCTTGACGCAATTCCAGTTGCACGTGAACTCAATGCGTTTGCAATTAACCCCAAGCATAGTCATTTGACACAGGAAATAGTCAATGATATTCACAGTGAGGGGTTTGAAATTCACACATGGACTGTAAATAAAAAGAAACGAATCGAAGAACTTATTTCTTGGAAAGTTGATGGGATTATCACCGATTTTCCAGACATGGTTTTCTAAAAAAATATCCCCAAGGATAAAAAATTGTTCTTGAGGATACTCGTACCTTGGGTGGGAATCGAACCCACACTCTCGAAAGAACTGGATTTTGAATCCAGCGCGTCTACCAATTCCGCCACCAAGGCAAATGGATGGCAAATGTAGCCAATAATTTTATTGTGTCATAAGAAAAACCCCTCCACAACTTCGCAACCTCAAATAAATTCCTACATTTGCATCCCGCATAAAAACTATGGGAAAAACAACCTTAGAATCGAAGATTTTTGCTTGTACACAAAGTACCGCATTGGCCAAAGATATTGCCAAGTGCTACGGAAGTCCACTTGGGAATGTGTTGTTCTCGAGATACAGCGACGGAGAGTTTCAGCCTTCTTTTGAGGAATCTATTCGTGGCTCTCGGATATTTATCATTGGATCTACCAATCCATCTTCTGAAAATTTAATGGAAATGTTGCTTATGCTTGATGCGGCAAAACGTGCTTCTGCGCGTCACATCACAGCGGTTATGCCATACTTTGGCTGGGCTAGACAAGACAGAAAAGATAAGCCGCGCGTACCCATTGGTGCTAAACTGATTGCTAAACTTTTAGAAGCTGCAGGGGCTACACGCATTATCACTATGGATTTGCACGCAGATCAAATTCAAGGCTTCTTTGAAAGACCTGTAGATCATTTGTTTGCATCATCGTTGTTTCTACCCTATTTAAAATCGTTACATATTGATAACCTCACAATCGCATCGCCTGACATGGGTGGTTCAAAGCGAGCGTATGCGTATTCAAAGTATTTGGAAAGTGATGTGGTGATATGTTACAAGCAGCGTAAAAAAGCAAATATCATTTCGCACATGGAGCTTATCGGAGATGTAAAAGGGAAAAATGTGGTGCTTGTTGATGACATGGTTGATACCGCTGGCACGCTTACCAAAGCTGCAGACTTGATGATGGAAAGAGGGGCAAAGAGTGTTCGTGCCGTATGTACCCACCCGCTTCTTTCTGGTGAAGCCTACGAACGTGTAGAAGCGTCTACCCTTACAGAGCTCATCGTAACTAACTCCATACCACTTTCGAAAAAGAGTAAAAAAATTAAAGTATTGAGCTGTGCTCAATTGTTTGCCGAAGTCATGTATAATGTACATCATAACGAATCGATTTCAGGCAAATTTGTCATGTAATAAACACTAAATATGAAATCAATTACCATTAACGGATCTAAAAGAGAAAGCGTGGGCAAGGTTGCGACCAAAGCCTTACGTAATGCTGGACAGGTTCCTTGCGTATTATACGGAGGGGAAACGCCAGTGCACTTTGCTGCAGACGAAAGAGCGTTTGCTAAACTTGTATACACTCCAAATGCGCATACGGTGGTTGTCGACTTGGGCGATAACGGAACTTTCAATGCCATTTTGCAGGATATTCAATTTCACCCAGTTTCAGATAAAATCCTTCATATAGACTTTTATCAACTTTTCGACGACAAAGAGGTGTCTATGGATATTCCTGTGGTACTTAAAGGAGCTGCGCCTGGCGTACTCAACTCGGGAGGTGTATTGAGCCGCAACAAACGTAAGCTTCGCGTACGTGCTATTCCAACCAACCTTCCTGACACTATTGAGGCAGATATTTCAGGTCTTGAACTTGGAAACAAGCTATATGTAACGGAATTAGCAAACGAAGCATTTAAGTTTTTGCATCCAGACAATACCGTTGTGTGTCAAGTGCGTACTTCTAGAACTTCTATCAAAGCTGAAGAAGGTGAAGAAGTTGAAGGGGCTGAAGAGGGAGCTGAAGAAACAGCTACTGAAGAATAATAATTCTCTTAATAACTATATAAAAGCATCTCGTCTAACACTGAGATGCTTTTTTTATTTTTACACAGATGAAACTCCGCATTCCATTTTTTTCATCTACCAAAAAACAAGAAGCCGATATGAAATCTTTTTTGATTGTTGGACTAGGCAATATTGGCGTTGACTACAAAGGAACACGTCATAATATAGGATTTGATGTGGTTGATGCACTTGCTAAAGAAAAGGAAACTTCTTTTGAAACACTTCGTTACGGTGATGTGGCCAAAATAACAAACAAAGGGAAAAACGCTTACCTGCTAAAGCCAAACACGTTTATGAATCGCAGCGGAAAAGCAGTGCGATACTGGATGCAGCAAAAGAAAATACCTAAAGAAAATTTACTTATTATAACAGATGATATTCATTTAGATTTTGGGTTTTTACGCATGCGTAAAAAAGGTTCAGACGGGGGACACAATGGGTTGAAAGACATTTGTGCGCAACTAAATTCGTCCGGTTATACGCGTTTGCGTTTCGGTATTGGAGCTGATTTTAACAAAGGCAGGCAGGTTGATTTCGTATTACAGCCGTGGAACACTGATGAGGTAAAAACACTCCCTTTAGCCATTGAAAAGGCAACACAAGCCATCTGGTGCTTTATGGCTGAAGATGCTGTAGCTGCTATGAACAAGTTTAACGGTAACACACTGGAATTGTAATGAGTATTCTACGCCACAGCGCCACCTTCTCACCAAAAACACAAACTACAGTTACGGTTGGTACTTTTGATGGTGTACACCTTGGCCATCAAAAAATTATTAAACAATTGGTAGCTTCTGCTAAAAAAAATGGCAGCGCACCAACACTTCTGACCTTTGATCCACACCCTAGAAAAGTAGTGCAACCAAATGCTTTTGTTGAATTGATTCAGACCATAGAGGAACGCGCCGAAACACTTGCCAGCTTAGGGCTCGAACACATGGTAGTTCACCCCTTTACAAAAGCATTTTCCCAACTTAGCGCAGCTGATTATGTCAAAGATTTTTTGGTCGATATGCTAAACATTGACCAAATAATTATTGGGTATAATCATAGGTTTGGTAAAAACCGAATGGCAAGCGTCGAGGAATTACAGCATTATGGTGCCATTTATGGTTTTGAAGTGACACAGATAAATGCCGAGGAATTGGACAATATTTCTATTAGTTCGACCAAAATAAGAACAGCAATTGCAATGGGTGATGTGGTTACGGCGCATGCGTTTTTAGGTCATCCGTTTACCCTGTCTGGAACTGTTATAAAAGGAAAACAACGCGGTCGTACAATGGGGTTTCCCACCGCCAATATTGCCATAAATCATCCCGACAAAATTATTCCTAAAAATGGCGTTTATGCCGTTCGTGTACGGCTACAACAAAAAGATCATTTGGGTATGATGAACATTGGACTCAACCCAACTGTTAATGGCGAAGACAGGAGTATTGAAGTGCATATTTTTAATTGGGCAGAAAATGTCTATGATCAGTACATACAGGTATCCCTCATTGACCGTATTCGCGACGAACTCAAATTTGATTCGCTTACTGCACTTCAAAAACAACTGGAAAAAGATAAACAGGTTATTTTGACTGCCTACAATACTTTACCTTTGTAAAAAACACAATTATGCTGACTCCTTCGTACGTTCGTCAACATTTTGATTTGGTGGTTGCTGCATTAAAAAAGCGCAATTTGGACGCTAAGCCGCTTTTGGATCAACTTCTCACTTTAGACGAAGCACGTCGAGCTATGCAAGCCGAACTTGACCAAACACTCGCGCAAGCCAATAGTATCGCCAAAGAAATTGGCAGCCTATTTAAGCAGGGCGCTACAGATGAAGCCAATCAAAAAAAGGAAGCCTCAGCGGAATTGAAAGCCAAGGCAAAAACGATACAAACCAAACTCCAAGAAACAGCAGGCGAGTTGCAAGAAATACTATACCAACTTCCAAACATTCCACACCAAAGCGTCCCCAAAGGAAACACCGACGAGGACAACGAGGAAATCTTGCAAAAAGGGACAATTCCCGCGCTAGAAAACGATGCACTCCCCCATTGGGAATTGGCAAAAAAATATGACCTTATAGACTTTGAGTTAGGAGCAAAAATCACAGGTGCGGGATTTCCTGTTTATACAGGTAAAGGCGCCAAATTACAACGCGCACTCATCAACTATTTTTTGGATTTCAATACTGCAGCAGGATACGGAGAAGTGCAAGTGCCGCATATGGTAAATGAAGCGTCTGGACTTGGAACAGGGCAATTACCAGACAAAGAAGGGCAAATGTATCACGTCACCGAAGACGATTTATACCTCATTCCAACTGCCGAAGTTCCTGTGACCAATATCTATCGCGACAGTTTGTTACAAGAAAGTGAATTGCCTATTCAACTCACCGCATATACACCTTGCTTTAGACGCGAAGCCGGAAGCTACGGCGCACATGTACGTGGATTGAATAGGTTGCATCAATTTGATAAAGTTGAACTCGTGCGCATAGAGCAACCCGAAAACTCGTACAACGCGTTGGACGAAATGGTAACGCATGTTGGGAAACTATTAGAATCCTTAGAATTACCCTACCGCATTTTACGATTATGCGGGGGCGACTTGGGCTTTACCTCAGCACTAACTTTTGATTTTGAAGTGTATTCAACAGCGCAAAACCGTTGGCTAGAAGTAAGCTCTGTTTCAAACTTTGAATCTTTTCAAGCCAATAGATTAAAGCTGCGTTACAAAACCAAAGAGGGTAAAAAACAATTAGCGCACACACTAAATGGAAGCGCATTGGCACTGCCAAGAATTGTGGCAGGGTTATTAGAAAATCATCAAACTGCCAATGGGATTCGCATTCCAAAAGTATTGGTTCCATATACAGGTTTTGACCGCATCGATTAGTATGAAAATTTATAATATCACATTTATTGTTGAGCCAACTATTGAGCAAGAATGGGCAACATATGTAGACAAAGAATTACTTCCCGAACTCGCACAATCAGTACAACAAATAGACTTGTTACGCGTTGAATTTGAGGACGGCATTGAGCCCGTAAAAGGGACTACATTTAGCGTGCAATTTTATTGTTCGGAGCCCGAACATTTAACTTGGGTAAAAGAAATTGGGCATCAGCTTGCCGTGCAAAAATTATATCGTTTGTTTCCAAAAGATTGGGTAGCGTTTGCTAGCCGATTGGAGTTTTTGAAATCCTACTCATGAGTGTTCGTCCAAAAAAATACTTGGGGCAACACTTTTTGACCGATCATAATATTGCACAAAACATCGCAAATACACTTTCAGGCAATAACTACAACGACGTTCTGGAAATTGGTCCTGGTATGGGTGTATTAACCCAATATCTTTTGCCAAAGCCGTTTACGACAAGTGTGATTGAAATCGATTCCGAGTCGGTGAACTACCTAAAAACTCATTTTACTAAACTTGAAAATCGCATCATAGAAGGAGATTTTTTAAAGCTTTCGTTAGCTGAGTATTTCAAAGGGCAAGTGGCTATCATTGGTAATTTTCCTTATAATATTTCCAGCCAAATTTTATTTCGTGTTATAGAACAACGTCATCTTGTCCCCGAGTTTTCTGGAATGTTTCAAAAAGAGGTTGCAACGCGCATTTGCGAAAAGCCAGGAACTAAAGCCTACGGGATTTTGTCTGTTCTTACTCAAGCATTTTACGACACCGAATATGTATTTAATGTATCCCGGTTTGTGTTCAATCCGCCGCCAAAGGTGGCCTCTGGCGTGATTCGGCTCACCCGAAAACAAGATTTTACCCTTCCTTGTAACGACAAACTGTTCTTTAGGATAGTCAAAACCGCCTTTCAACAACGACGCAAAACCCTGCGGAACAGTCTAAAATCGCTTGGGCTCTCGGCTAGTTTAAAAGAAGATAGTATCTTTGGTGAGCGCCCAGAACGCTTGGGTGTTTCGGAGTTTATAGAGCTAACACAAAAAATAGCGGATGACACCCTTTCAACTCAATGACGAATTACTAGCGCAAATAAAAAGCGACATTGAGCAACGCAATACCGCTGCGCTAAAAAAACTTGCCAGCGAATACCACTACGCTGACCTCGCTGAAATTGTTGATGAGCTATCGATAGATGAAGGGATTTATCTTATTAAGCTTCTGGACTCTGAAAAAACTTCTGAAGTCCTTACTGAAGTTGACGAAGATATCAGAGAGTCCATCTTAGAGCTGCTTTCTGTCAAGGAAATTGCGGAAGAAGTTGAAGAGTTAGACACCGATGACGCCGTAGATATAATTGCTGAACTTCCTGAAGAACGACAAGCAGAAGTTATTGCGCAAATAGAAGATGAAGGACGTGCCCAAGACATTCAAGAACTGCTAACATATGACGAAGATTCTGCAGGAGGGCTTATGGCAAAAGAATTGGTGAAGGTTAATGAAAACTGGACCGTTACCAAGTGTGTTCGTGAAATGCGTGTTCAGGCCTCAGAGGTGAAGCGTGTGCATTCCATTTATGTTGTAGATGATGGTGATACTTTGATAGGAAGGTTGTCGTTAAAAGATCTACTAACTGCTAACGACCGCGCTAAAATTAAATCGGTATACATTCCAAAAGTTGATTTTGTAAATGTAAACGATGAAGGGGAGGAAGTCGCAAAGCTAATGGCAAAATATGACCTCGAAGCTGTGCCCGTAGTAGACAACAAAAAAAAACTATTGGGCAGGATTACTATTGACGATATTTTAGATTTTATTAAAGAAGAAGCCGATAAGGATTACCAATTGGCGGCAGGTATTGCTACAGATGTGGAAGCCGATGACAGCATTGTTGATTTAACAAAAGCGCGCTTGCCTTGGCTTATTTTAGGACTTATCGGAGGACTTGGAAGCGTGTATATCCTCGAAGGATTTGAAGATGTCATGCGCCATCCTACTTATAAAACACTGTTCTTTTTCACTCCACTCATTGCGGCAATGGCTGGAAATGTTGGGGTACAGTCCTCGGCTATTATTGTTCAAGGACTCGCAAATGACATTGTTAAAGGCAGCTTGTTTAGTCGCTTACTTAAAGAAGTTGGACTAAGTCTTATTAACGGAGTTGCGTTAGGTGGATTGCTTATTGTGTTTGGATATTTTCTAGGGATCGATACCCTGGTGAGTTTTACTATTGCCCTTTCCATGCTGTGTGTCATTGTAGTTTCGGCACTTATTGGCACTTTTGTACCCATTATTTTAGACAAGAACAACATCGATCCTGCTATTGCGACAGGACCTTTCATAACAACTAGCAATGATATTTTTGGCATTTTCCTATTCTTTTATATTGCCAAAATTATTTTAGGATTTTAACATGATACGGATTTTGCATGTAGATACAAACCACCCGAGCCTTGTGGAAGGTTTTGAACATTTGGGGTTTGAAAATACGGTCAATACTACTGCTTCTAAAGAAGAAATTGAAAAAGAGATTGCTAAATTCCACGGGCTTGTAATTCGAAGTCGATTCCCAATTGATACGCCTTTCTTAAGTAAGGCGGTAAACCTTAAGTTTATAGCTCGCGTGGGTTCAGGATTGGAAAATATTGATGTTCGTGCCGCAGAAAAATTAGATATTAAAGTAGTGTCTGCTCCCGAAGGGAATAGTCCTGCGGTTGGCGAGCACGCCTTGGCTTTGCTGCTAAGTTTGTTTAATAAAGTCCCTAAAGCAAATACCGAGGTGCGAGACGGGATTTGGCAGCGTGAGGCTAATCGTGGAGAAGCGTTGGATGGAAAAACCATAGGGATTATTGGATATGGACATACAGGAAAACAGTTTGCCAAAAAGCTCTCTGGGTTTGATGTAACCGTATTGTGTCATGATATTGTTCCTAACCTTGGAGATGTTTTTGCCACACAAGTCACACTAGATAAATTGCAAAAAAGCGCCGATATTGTAAGCCTCCATTTGCCATTAGACCATAGCACATTACATTATATAAACCGTGAATTCGTAGAACGGATGCGCAAGCCATTTTGGCTTATCAATACGGCAAGAGGTAACCAAGTGGTAACTGCCGATTTAATTGATGCACTTAAGAACAAGTCGATTCGTGGAGCCTGTCTTGACGTGCTAGAAATGGAAACAGCTGCCTTTGACGTTTCCATAGAGCCTTCAGACGCATGGAACTATTTGTCAGCTCACCCAAATATTATCTTTTCGCCACATGTTGCAGGATGGACTGTTCAAAGCCACGCAAAACTTAGTGAGGTAATTCTTGACAAAATCAAAGTGCTTTTACACAAAGGTTATTTTATGTAATCTTAACACAAAGAAAACCTTAAAAACTCAAATAAGCTCTTACTTCGTTAATATGAAAAATATTTTAATACTCTGTACAGGGAATTCTTGTCGAAGTCAAATGGCACACGGATTTATGCAATTTTATGGCGGAAAAAAGTTGTCTGTTTATAGTGCCGGTATAGAAACTCACGGCCTAAATCAGCGCGCAGTAAGCATCATGCAAGAAGCTGGAATAGATATTAGCGAACACACTTCAAATCACGTGGATGAATATATCAATATCCCATTTGATCATATCATCACAGTTTGCGATCACGCGCAAGAAAATTGTCCTTTCATTCCAAATGAAAAGGCCCAACGTTGGCACAAAAATTTCAGCGACCCTTCAAAAATAAAATCTGAAGATGAGAATGAAATTCTTAAAGCTTTTGCTGCTACTCGTGATGAAATCAAGGCGTATTGCAAGACTTTTGTAAAAACTTATTTACTAGACTGAGTTATTTGCTTCCAAACTGGCTTGGAATTCTTCCAATACAGGCTTAACCGTATTGGCGGGAATATCTTTTACCTTAATATACATAAGTCCATCAATAGCATAATTAAACAATGGGTCAACGTTGAATGACACCACACGCGCATTCTGCTTAATGTACTTTTTAATTAGTACAGGCAACCGCAATGCACCGGGTTCTACTTCTTCAATAAGCTTATCAAATTTGTTTAAATCAGCTGAGGTTTCGTCGAAAACAAACTCCTTATCTGCGTCATTTATTTTTACCTTAAATTGTTTTTTTGGTGTAATGTATTGCGCCAAAAAAGGGTCGTAATAATGTGACCGCATAAATTCAATCATCAATGACTTGGTGAATTTTGAAAATTGATTACTGATACTTACGCTTCCCATAAGGTAATCGTATTCTGGATGGCGTAGCGTTGCGTGAATAATGCCTTTCCAAAGTAGAAAAAGCGGCATTGGACGTTGCTGATATTCTTGGGCCACAAATGCTCTGCCAAGCTCCATAGTATTATTGAGCATATAGTGTATTTCGGTGTCAAATTTAAACAGCTCAGCGAGATAAAATCCCGATATTCCACGCTTATTCATAAGCACTTTACCTAGACCCAAACGATATGCGCCTACCATGCTTTTGGCATTGTGATCCCACAAAAACAAATGCAGATAGTCCTGATCAAAATGATCAAGGTCAAGAGGTTTGTTGGTTCCTTCACCTACGGCTCTAAAAGCCATTTCGCGCTGTCTGCCAATTTCAGTTAGGATGTTAGGGATTTCCAAAGCGGAACTCAAAAAAAGCTCGTAATCTTTAGATGCTAAAAGTGATTTATTTTGCCGCTGTAGTAATGCAATTTCCTTTTCTAGTACAGAAAGTGCCATAGCTGGAGCAATAGGTTCAACTTTTTTACTTCTTCTACGCAAAGGCCGTGGCACACGTTTGAGCAGATGCTTGCGCTCAAAACTATTGGACAACATATAAACTTTACGACGCATAAATGACGCATAATCCGATACAGTTTCATGATTGTCTTGGTCTTTTAAAGCAATGGCTTTCCCTATGCGAACGTCAATAGTACGATTCCGCTGTGTGAGTAGTTCTGCGGGTAGTCTTGCCGTGCGTAAGAGCCCATGTATTTTGGCTAAACGATAAAAAAGCGGACTGTTACGGGCATGAAAATAAATGGGCACAACAGGTACTTTAGAACGCTGAATAAGGCGCATGGTGGCTTCGTTCCAATCGGGGTCAATGGCAACTTGTTTTTTTATTTTAGAAGCTACTTCACCTGCAGGAAAAACAGCAAAAAGCCCTTCGTTTTCTAAATGCCGTAAAACACTTCTAAAGCCCGCTAAACTCGACTTTGGAGACTGTTTTTCGTTAAACGGATTTACTGGAACAATCCACTTTTTTAATGGTATAGCGCGCTCTAGCAAAAAATTTGCCATCAATTTTACATCTGGGCGAACTTGCTGTAAAAAGTGCATCAAAATGATGCCATCAATTCCGCCTAATGGATGGTTTGACACCAATACTACAGGCCCTTTCTGTGGAATTCTTTTTAGCTCTTCAGGGCTGATATGATATTTAATCTGAAAATGATATAGAAGTGCTTCTAAAAACTGAGACTCGTCTCCGCTGGATAGGCTTTTGTCATACACCTTATTAATGTCGTCCAAGCTAAGAAACCAAAGCACGAAGTGACCAACAATACGACCAAAAAAACCTGTTTTGGCAAGTCCAAGTACAGCAGCTACATCGGTTGAATGTACAAGAGGCATTAGGGTATTTTAGGTTAAATATACTATTTCATCACCAATTGTAGTGTGGTTTCAGTTCGTTGCTCAAGTATCAATTCGTTGGATTTTAACAGTGAAGTCGCGGAATCATCTTCAAAATGACGAATGGTATACAATGTTACATTTGGAGTGTATTGCACATCAAAACGTGCGCGCAAGTTATGTAATAAGGTTTCCACATTGTGATACTTATCATTGATACAAACCGAAAAACTAATGGCTGAGTTCTGAATTAAGTCAACCGACATTTTATGCTCGTGTAACAATTTGAAAATATCGCTGATATTGTCTTCCACAACAAAAGAAAAATCACGCGTTGACAGACGCAACAAGGAAAGGCCTTTTTTTACAATATAACAAGGAATCTCTGGGCGCATGCGAACGCCTTTGCCAACCTGAGTGCCATTTTCTGTTGGGTTTAAAAACGACTTCACAAACAACGGAATTTCTTTGCGTTGTAGTGGTTGTAAGGTTTTTGGATGAATCACTGAGGCGCCATAAAATGCCAATTCAATAGCTTCCTGATATGATATGTGATGCAACAATTGTGTTTTATCAAAAACTCTTGGGTCGGCATTTAGTACTCCTGGTACATCTTTCCAAATGGTAACATCAGTAGCCCCAAGACAATAGGCAAAAATAGCAGCTGAATAATCAGACCCTTCCCTGCCTAAAGTTGTAGTGAAATTGTTATCGTCAGAGCCTATAAACCCTTGTGTGATTTTAAGCGTTCTCCCTTGAACTTGATTCTGAATTGCCAATTGTGTGCGCTTCCAATCCAAGTGGGCGCTACGATAAAAATTATCTGTTTTTATACATGATCTAGCATCAATCCACTCAGCAGCTATACCAATATGATTTAAATACGCGCAAATAATCGATGTAGAAACCAACTCTCCAAAACTCACAACCTGATCATACACAAAAGCCTCATGTGGGGAACGGTTGTTAGCCAAAAAAGTATGGCATTGTTCAAAAAGGTTTTTAACGCGTTTGCTTACCGGTGAGTTGGGTGCTTCAAAAAGTTCATCTATAATGTGTTGATGAAATACCTCAACATCTTGCAAGGCAGTTTTAGACGATTCAGGTTGTGTAAAATATGCCTCAACAACTCCCTCTAAAGCATTTGTAGTTTTGCCCATTGCTGAAACAACTACAACCGTATTTTCATGACCTGTTTCGGTCAATACCTTTACTACATTTTTTACCCCTTCTGCATCTTTTACAGAGGCCCCTCCAAACTTAAATACTCGCATGATGTTTTGCTATAAATTTCTGTATTTCCCCCTGTGTCATCTGGGTGATTTTCCACTCCGAGAATACGGTTGCCCCATGTTTTTCATAAAAATCAATGGCAGGTGTATTCCAATCTAATACTGCCCATTGAATGCGTCGAACTCCAGAATTATGGGCAAACGAAATAAACTTTTGCAGTAATTCAAATCCAATTCCCTTACCACGATGTGATTTGGTGACAATCAAATCCTCTAAATGCCAAGACTTGCCTTTCCAAGTAGAATAACATGGGTGAAAAAGCGCAATACCGACAATATTTTGATTTAGTTCTGCTACAAAACATTGAAATTGAGGGTTGTCACCAAAACCGTCTTGAACAAGTTCCATTTCGGTAACAGCAACTGCATTGGGTTCTCGTTCAAAATCAGCCAGTTCCTGAATTAACGCAAGAATAGCCGCGGCATCAGTTGAAATAGCTTCACGAATGTATACCTCTTTCATCGGGGGCAAATGTAATAACTCTTGCGTGAATAAACTGATTTTAACCTCACAGTAGGTAACGAATTTGTTTAAAAAATAACGCCGACGCATTTTGTAGGGCTTGTACTTTGTATTTTTACCAAAAAGTACGTGTGACCAATCTTCCTGTATTATACCAAAATAATCTGCAATTTCGTGCGGTTTACGAAGGCCTCTGTGCTAATGGTAATGCTGTTGTCTCTGGCTTAATTGGTTCTAAACACAGTTTTTTGGTCAAGTCGTTGTTTGATCAACACCCCGATACCACCATATGGATTCTTAATAACAAAGAAGAAGCTGCTTATTTTTTAAATGATTTGGAGGTATTACTACCAAATCCCCCTCTTTTTTTTCCATCAAGCTATCGTAGACCTTACAACATTGAGGAAACCGATAACGCCAATGTGTTATTACGCGCTGAAACACTACAAAAGTTAAAAGAGCTTCCAAAACAGCTCGTGGTAACTTACCCAGAAGCACTTTTTGAACAGGTCCTTACACCAAAGGAATTGAAGCGCAAAAAGCTGTCCATAAATATAGGAGATGAGTTGAGCATTGACTTTGTCAACGAAACGCTTTTTGAGTTTGGGTTTAGTCGTGTAGATTTTGTTGCAGAGCCAGGTGAGTTTGCTGTTCGTGGAGGCATTTTAGATGTACATTCTTTTAGTCACGACCAGCCATTTCGGATAGAATTTTTTGGAGATGAAGTAGATACCATTCGCTCATTTGATGTGACAAGCCAACGCTCTACGCAGTCCCTTAATCAGGCCAAAATCCTTGCCAATATTGAACAAAAAGAAGAAGAAGAGGTGCGGCAATCCTTACTTGCGTTTCCATCAGCAAACACATTGGTTTGTGTTCAAAACGAATCCGTAATTACGGCTGAACTTGATGCGCTTTTCAAGCATGCCCAAAAGGCCTTTGAAAATATTTCAGGTGAAATCAAAAGGCAGTCTCCAAAGGAATTGTTTATTGACGGAAAAACATTTTCAAAAGGACTGAGTATTTTACCCAATGTTCATTTTTCGCCTTCTGGTAAAACATCCACACATACTTTTTCTTGCCAGCCGCAACCCCACTTTAAGCGCAAATTTGACTGGTTTTCAGAGCATCTCAATGAAAACTATGCGCAACAACGCACCAATCATATTTTTTGTGCCTCCGAAACACAAAAAGAACGACTGACACAAATCATTGAAGAACTTGTTCCTGAAACACCCTTTCATTGTTGGGTAGCTCCACTATATCAAGGCTTTATAGATGAAGACGAAAACATCGTTTGCTACACGGACCACCAGCTTTTTGAGCGCTATCACAAATTCCGACTAAAAAATGGTTATTCTAAAAAGCAGGCCATTTCACTCAAGGCTTTGGCACAGCTTGAGGTAGGCGATTACGTTACGCATATCGATCATGGAATTGGCACCTTTGGCGGATTGCAACGGATTGATGTTGAAGGTAAAACACAAGAAGCCATAAAGTTGTTTTATGGCGATAGAGACATTTTGTATGTGAGCATTCATTCCCTACATAAAATTTCTAAGTTCAATGGCAAAGATGGCGCTGTACCAAAAGTGTATAAACTTGGTTCTGGCGCGTGGAAAAAAATCAAGCAAAAGACCAAAAAGAAGGTAAAAGAAATTGCGTTTAATTTGATTAACGTTTACGCCAAAAGACGTATGAACAAAGGGTTTTCCTGTGGTCCAGATACTTATTTGCAGCACGAGCTGGAAGCCTCATTCTTGTTTGAAGACACCCCCGATCAGCGTACTGCGACTCAAGCTGTAAAGCAAGATATGGAAGATCAAAAACCGATGGACAGATTGGTTTGCGGAGATGTGGGATTTGGAAAAACTGAAGTGGCCATTCGCGCAGCGTTTAAAGCAGTAGACAACGGCAAACAAGTCGCGGTATTGGTGCCCACCACTATTTTGGCATTTCAACACTATAATACATTTGTGAAGCGTTTAAAAGAGTTTCCTGTAACTATTGATTACCTCAACCGATTTCGATCAACTAAACAGAAACGAGAGGTGCTTGAAGGTATTGATAATGGGGCAATTGATATTGTAATTGGAACACATCAATTGGTTGGGAAAGCTGTTTCGTTTAAAGATTTGGGCTTACTCATTGTGGATGAGGAACAAAAATTCGGGGTAAGTGTAAAAGAAAAGTTACGTAGCATGAAAGAGCATGTTGACGTGCTAACGTTGACCGCAACACCAATCCCACGGACCTTGCAATTCAGCCTTATGGCAGCCCGGGATTTATCTGTCATTAATACCCCTCCGCCAAATCGATACCCCATTGAAAGTCAAGTAATTTCTTGGAATGAAATCCAAATTCGAGATGCTGTAATTTATGAGTTACAACGTGGTGGGCAGGTGTTTTTTGTGCACAATCGGATTGAAAATATTGGAGAAGTGTCGGGAATGCTACAACGCCTAATCCCCGATGCTCGAATTGCTACCGCGCATGGACAACTTCCAGGAAATACGTTAGAAAACTTAATGCTTGGATTTATTGATGGATCATATGATGTGTTGGTAGCTACCACCATTATTGAAAGTGGACTGGACGTCCCTAATGCCAATACCATTTTTATCAATAATGCCAATCATTTTGGACTTAGTGATTTGCACCAAATGCGCGGACGTGTAGGACGAAGCAATAAAAAAGCCTTTTGCTATTTTATAACGCCTCCTTTTTCAGTGCTAACTGATGATGCACGCAAGCGTATGGAAGCCGTAAGCCAATACACCGCGCTAGGCTCTGGGTTTCAAATTGCCATGAAGGATTTAGAAATTAGAGGAGCAGGCGATCTTTTAGGTGGTGAACAAAGTGGTTTTATTAATGATATTGGTTTTGAAACCTATCAAAAAATACTCAAAGATGCTATTGAAGAGTTGCAACAAAATGAATTTAAAGCGCTTTATCCCAACCAAAAACCCATGCCGAAAGAATTGGTCCTAGACACCGATTTTGAAATCTTTTTCCCTACAGACTATATCAACAATGTTACCGAGCGCTTAACGCAATATCAAGAGCTTGCTACGCTAAAAACAGAGGACGAATTAACGGCATTTAGTGCGTCATTAATCGATAAGTTTGGAGCACTTCCAGAAGAAACATTGACGCTTTTCGATAGTGTAAGACTAAAGTGGTTGGGCGCATCATTAGGATTTGAAAAAATCATCTTAAAAAAGCAAAAATGTATTTGTACTTTCTTGGCCGACCCAGAAAGTTCATTCTATCAAAAAGAAGCCTTTCAATTTATATTGGGAAAATTAGGGGTCTTGAGCAAAGCACAACTCAAAGAAAAAAACACTAAAGAAGGACCCAAACTCGTATTGGTTATTGACGACGTTGTAACCATTCAAAAAGCTATTGTACTATTGAGTACACTTCAAGAACCTATAACTTCTTAAGGTCTTTTATGACTCGAAAAGCCTTGTCTACTTGATCATCATTTACTAAAATCGTGAATTCATTTGAAGTAGAAATCACTTCATAAATATTGATTCCTTCCCAAGAAAGGCGTTGGAAAACAAAATAATAAATGCCTGGAGTAGCAACATTTTCTGTAGGCAATTTTAATGTTATGGAAGATAGGTTTTCTTCTTTGTGTAAACATTCTTCATCCGCAAGATGTGTGTCAATTAACCCTGCAAGGTGTTCGCTGACCACTATATTACACTCATGTACGCCACGTGAAGAAGTATAAAAGTTCTCACTAGATAACTGTAATTGCGATAGTAATTTGGCTTGCGCTGATAAGAGCGTGTCGGAGACCTTAAAGTTATAATCGATTAGCGCAGATCGAACCGTAATATCGCCTATGTTTTTTAGTGTTTTTATGATTTTGTATGAATATCGAAATTCCAAATCAGTAGACAGGCGCTTGAGCGCCATGACGATAGCTCCTGTGCGTACGGGCTTCTGAGTTTGATCTTTAATGTCTTCAAGCATGATACGTGACAACGAAGTCAAGTTTATGATACCCTGCGTAAGTGCACTTATCAAAAAAGGTTTTGATTTAACATATACTTCAACGGCAGACGCAATCGTTTTCATGTTTTTGTAATTATTTCACAAAGATATGTATAAAAACACAAAATGTTATATAAATAACAATTCAAAAGAAGTAAAACGCACTTTCGATATGCTCAATAGTAATATTCGGGATAACCCCTGTTATACTAACAATATCAAATCGTGTTTCACCTTGCCAGTTATGTTTTTGGATAAAAAATTCCGCAACCCGCGCCTATAGTTTACGTTTTTTGGGCGTAACAAACTCATAAGGTGCCCCATGAAAATTAGATTTTCGCCATTTAACTTCTACGATACAAAGCACATCTTCTTTTTGGGCAATAATGTCAACCTCTGCTTTTTGGTAATAAAAGTTACGCGCAACAATTGTGTAGCCTTGCTTTTGCAAAAAAACTTCTGCCAAGTCTTCCCCTTTCTTTCCTTTATCAACGGAATTCATGAATTTAAGATTTGAGTTTTTTAAAGATAAAAAATCACATCAAAGTACGGATATAAAATCGCTATTTTTGTGCCGAAGACTACTGTATGAGCAAACGATACACCATTACCGCTGCACTGCCCTACACAAACGGGCCTATCCATATTGGACACTTAGCAGGAGTGTATGTTCCGGCTGATATTTATGCCCGTTACCTTCGCATGCGGAACAAAGAAGTCTTATTTATTTGTGGAAGCGATGAGCATGGCGTTGCCATTTCAATGAAAGCTAAAAAAGAAGGCATTACCCCAAAAGAAGTCATTGATAAGTATCACAATATGATAAAAAACTCCTTTGATGCGTTTGGGATTTCATTCGATTATTACGGAAGAACATCTAGCGATGTGCATCGTAAAACAGCTCAAGAGTTTTTTAAAACCATGCACGACGAGGGTTGTTTTGAAACCCAAACCACAGAACAACTCTACGATGCTAAGGAAGATCAATTTTTAGCAGACAGGTATGTAACAGGCACCTGTCCAAAATGTGGCAATCCAGAAGCCTATGGAGACCAATGCGAGTCTTGTGGAAGTTCTTTAAATGCTACAGATTTAATTGAGCCTAAGTCGGCACTGTCTGGTGAATCCCCAAGCTTGAAAACCACTACGCATTGGTATTTACCCTTAGATCGTTATGAAGATTTTTTGCGTTCATGGATTTTAGAATCACATAAATCCGATTGGAAAACAAATGTATTAGGGCAAGTAAAATCATGGATAGACGACGGACTAAAACCTAGAGCTGTAACCCGTGATTTGTCATGGGGAATCCCTGTGCCAGTTGAAGGCGGTGAAAACAAAGTGTTGTATGTTTGGTTCGATGCACCCATTGGCTACATTTCAGCAACCAAAGAATGGGCACTGCAGACGGGGAAAGATTGGAAGCCCTACTGGCAAGGTAAAAACACTGAGCTCGTTCATTTTATTGGCAAAGACAATATCGTGTTTCATTGCATTATTTTTCCATCGGTGCTAAAAGCTATGGGGAGCTATATTCTGCCAGAAAACGTTCCTGCAAATGAGTTTTTAAACTTAGAAGGACAAAAGCTTTCTACCTCTAAAAACTGGGCCGTTTGGCTGCACGAGTACCTTGAAGACTTTCCAGGCAAGCAAGACGTGCTACGTTATGTATTGACTGCAAACGCACCAGAAACCAAAGACAACGACTTTACCTGGAGCGATTTTCAAACCCGTAACAACAGCGAGTTAGTTGCTATTTTTGGGAATTTTATTAATCGTGTCATGGTGCTTATGCGAAAGTATTACGACGGCAAAGTACCTGTGCCAAATGCGTACAACGAAGCAGATGAGTCCACCAGGTCCGAATTAGCTACTGCTCCTCATAAAATAGCAGCGCTCATCGAACAGTACAAGTTTAGAGCTGCCTCTCAAGAAATGATGCAGTTAGCAAGGCTAGGAAATAAATATTTAGCAGACGAAGAGCCATGGAAATTGATAAAAACCAACCCTGATCGTGTGGCAACCATTATGCATACTGCCCTGCAAGTGGCCGCTGGCTTAGCAATTGTTTCTGAACCCTTTCTTCCTTATACAGCGCAAAAACTCCGCAATATGTTGCAGATTGAAAGCAATTTGGACTGGGATAGCTTGAACGGATTGTCACCCATAGAAGGCGGCCATCAATTAGGCGAGGCTACCCTTTTGTTTGAAAAAATTGAAGATGATGCTATAACCAAACAACTAGAAAGACTTACTTCCTAATTAAACTACTTGTTGCGTCCCCTACTTGACTCCTAATCAACTTAACAAATTTCTGAAGAATTAAGCGTTGTAACGTCTGAATTTCATATTTTTGTAATACCAAATTTTACAATAATGACAAATTTACCTCTTTACAAAAGGTTTAGTGCGTTTGGATTGGCGCTTGTGCTATTCTCTTTACCGTTATTTTTTTTACTTGAAATCGAAACAGCTCATTTTCTAAAAAATTTACAAGTATTCTATTCTGATGAAGGTGTGCTCTGTGTCTTTTTTTTAACAGGCATTGTATTTTTTTATCTTGGAATAATTCTAAGGAAATTTAACAAAGCCTAGGCTATATTTGTGGCAATGATTCGCATTGCCCATCATTCCATTTATGCACATCCATTGCCTGAAGGGCATCGGTTTCCTATGTTAAAATACGAAATGTTACCCGAGCAGCTTGTTCGTGAAGGGACATGTCAAAGGGAACAGTTTTTTGCTCCTGGCCGCATTTTAGATCAGCATGTTTTGCGTACGCATTGCTCAGAATATTACAAAAAACTAAACGCTGTATCACTAACCAAAAAAGAAATCAGACGAATTGGTTTTCCGCTATCACAAGAGCTTATTGAGCGTGAATGTATCATTGCTCAAGGCACCTTAAAAGGCTGTGCATTTGCATTAAAAAATGGCATTTCGTTCAATATTGCTGGTGGTACTCATCATGCCTTTTTTGACCGAGGAGAAGCATTTTGCCTGCTTAACGACCAAGCTATTGCTGCGAACTATTTACTAGTAACTGAGCAAGCAAAACAAATTCTAATCATCGACTTAGACGTTCACCAAGGCAATGGCACCGCTGCGCTTTTTCGTAATAACCCAAAGGTGTTTACTTTTTCGATGCATGGGAAAGCGAATTATCCTTTTCAAAAGGAGACTAGTGATTTGGACATAGCGCTTGAAGACAATACAAAAGACAACGAGTACCTGGATATTTTAGCACTTCAATTAGCGCATCTATTTTCCACAGTTCAACCTGATTTCGTGTTTTACCTCTCAGGAGTTGATGTCCTTAAAGAGGATAAACTTGGGAGGTTGGCGCTGTCGCTTGAGGGCACAAAAAAACGAGATGAAATGGTATTGTCATCTTGTTTTGAACGTAACATTCCCGTGCAATGCAGTATGGGTGGTGGCTATGCGCCGGATGTAAATTTGATTATCGAAGCGCATGCAAACACCTATCGCGTAGCAATGGAAATTTTTGAGTAACTAAAGCATTAACATCTCGTCCAAATGGATTTCTGTGCTTTGTCTTTTCTCTCCTGATTTGGTTTCATAGTCTCGATACACCAACCTTCCTTGGCACGCCACGTGACTGCCTTTTTTTAGGTGGGCTGTGCAAATCTCAGCTAGCTTATCCCATGCCACAACACGGTGCCATTGAGTGTTTTCGACCATTTTGCCTTCTTTATTCTTGTATCGAAAATTAGTAGCGAGTGAAAATTTCGCTAATTTTTTATTGGAATCTAATTTGACTTCTTCGGGATCATCTCCAAGATGACCAATGAGCTGAACTGTGTTATAAATTGTACTCATGGTAAGGGGTTTTTAATCGGTTATACTAATTAGCGCCAACGTTGACTGCGCAACAATAACGCTGCTTTCACAACATCTTGCCTGCTGATTTGTCCCACCAGCTTGCCACGATCCAAAACTGGAAAACGTCGTCTATTTGTTTTATGAAATAGCGTAGCGGCATCAAAAATGGTTTTATCGGCTTCAATCACATCTACTTCCGCTGTCATACTATCTTCGACATTGCGATCAAAAAAGGGTTGATTAAAATACTTTCCTTCTGATAAGTATTTTATACAATCTGCTTCCGATATAACTCCTATGAGTCGGGACAATTCATCTACAACTGGTCCGCCTGAAATCTTGTTACGAATTAGAGTTCGCATCACTTCCAAAATGGACTGTTTTTTTGTAAATGTTATCAAATTTCGCGTCATATAATCACGCACCAACAGCGATTTTCTTCGTTTGGGTACAAGTTTTTGACGCGCGGCTTGAAAACTTTTAATAGGCATTGTTGATGTTTTGTTGAACAAAAGATAAGAAAAAAATCTTAAATCATTTATTTTCTGTAAAAAAGATACTTTTACAACAATGAAAAAAATAGCGATAATTGGGTGTGGTTGGCTAGGTAAAGCACTAGCACAATCGCTTATAGCACAAGGGCATCATGTCCGCGGCAGTGTCACCACCAAAGCCAATTTAGAGGCTTTAGGTAATATGGGTGTTGAGTCTTTTTTGCTTACGGTTGAAAATGAAACTATTGTTGGAGATTTAAATTCCTTTCTCGAAGGGGTCGAAATCGTTGTTATTGCATTTCCACCGGGACGCAGAAAAAACCCTGATGCTAACTACGCTAGTCGAATTAAAATACTAGTAACTGCTCTTTATAAGTATCCGAGCTATAAGCTGTTATTGCTCAGTAGTATAGGTGTGTTTGGTGCTGCGCAAGGGGTAGTTAACGAAAAAAGTACCCCGCTGCCAGATAGTGAAGTTGGCCAACAACTATTGTCAGCTGAAAAATTGATTCAAACCACCACAAATCAGGCAACACTAGTAAGGCTGGGTGGGCTAGTTGGAGGAAATAGGCATCCGGTTAAGCAACTTGCGGGTAGAACCAAGATTCCCGCACCAAAAGCGCCAACAAACCTAGTGCATCGGGAAGATGTAGTGCGTTTTCTTATGGCAATAGTTGAACAAGGGCATTGGGGAAATACACTTCATTGCGTCAGCCCAATTCACCATCAAAGAGAAATTTTTTATACAGAAATGAGTAAGCGTCTAAACTTACCTATACCATCCTTTTTAAAAACAGCGAGTAAGCGAAACAAAAAGGTAGTAGATAGCAGTAGTGCTACGCTATTTAATTTTGCTTATCGGTTGGGCGAGTGTGGGGTTGAAGGGGGCTAACATAGAATCATCATTGATTTGATCAGCAAAATTATTCCAACTCGCTTTCATCTTATTAATAGCTAGGCTTTGCTTTTCGAGGTCGGCATCTGCCAGTCGTTGATCTGCAGCGATACTTGCATGGGTTATAAACACATTAAAACGCGCACGAACCGGGTTGATATCCCAATCTTTTGGCCACGGCTGCGTATTTAATTTGACTGCTTCTTCTTTGATGTTTGTAAGTGTAATCTTACGTTGATTTGAAGGGGTATCATGCAATGACTCCATCAAGGCTATTACGCTAGACCAATTTAAGTCTTGACTTGAAGCTGGGGTTTTAAGTAGTGTTTTTTGAATGAGGGTGTCGGCTGTTTCTAATTTTTTTTGTGAGGGTGGAGGTTGTTTTTGTGAACAACCCACAAACAGAATGCAACATACAAAACTAAAAAAACGCATCTTCAAAGATACATTTATCTGCTATAGCTAAAAAGTCTAATTGTATTGCTCTCCGCTGCCTTGTACATAAAGTACATCAATACCATTAACACTTGTAGGCCATGTAAAACTCAGCTTTCCTTGTGGGTTGGTATCTCCAAAGAGTACATCTGCCAAGCCTTCGCCGGCCATTCCAGGTAAAAAAGAAGCTACAAAAGCATCCCAATTTTGAATATATTCACTTATCATAAGCGGACGGCCAGATATCAACACCACAACTACCTTATTGCCCGAAGCATATACACGTTCAAGTATTTCAAGGTCGGCTTTATTAAGTCTCAAATCGGCATCGTCGCCAAAACCCTCAGCGTAGGGATATTCACCAATAACAGCAAGTACAACATCTCCTTCAGGAATTGTATTGGCATTTGGGTCATATGTGACTTTGGCATTTGGAGCCACTTCTTTAATCCCATCCAAAATAGTTGTGCCATTTGGTTGCAAGACACGATTTGACATGAATCCAGTAAAATCTACTGCATTAACTTTTCCATTGTTGTCTTGATCAATTTCTTCAAAATGACCTACCCAGCTTTTTTCTTCAAATTTATTTTCATAAACTTTTTCAATTTGACTTACGTATTCTTTTTTAGTCAATGTGCCATCATTGTTGTAATCTAAAAAAGCAAAGTCTGGAGTGAAAATACCTTGCCAGTCGGTAGTCCAGCCTCCATTTTGTACACCAAGGTTGTGCGCTGCTGAGCCTACAATTGTAATTGACGTTGACTTGTTAAAAGGGAGTACTCCTTTATTTTTTAATAAAACAGCGGATTTTTGCACTGCTTCGCGAGCAAGCGCACGGTGTTCTAAAGATCCTATTTTATCTAAGTGTGAATCGTCAATATATGGGTCTTCAAAAAGCCCAAGTTCCATCTTCACTTTTAAAATTCTGCGTACGGCATCATCAATGCGTTTGATAGAAACGCTGCCTTCATTTACTGCTTCTATTAGAAATTTAATAAACGTCTTGTAGTGTTCTTGATTTTGACCTTCCATGATTCCCGGTACCATAACCATATCAATCCCTGCATTGACACCATTAATCACATCCTGTTTGTAGTCTCCTGGTATTTCATCAATTCCAGCCCAATCCGATACGACAAAGCCTTCAAAACCAAGCTCTTCTTTTAGCAAATCGGTTAAAATATATTTGCTGCCATGGCATTTTTCACCACGGATACTGTTAAAACTCGCCATTATCGTTTTGACATCAGCAGCGATAGCCGTTTTGTATGGTGGGAGGTAAATTTCCCGAAGGGTTTTATCGTCCAGTTGCACATCACCTCTATCCAACATATAGGTGTGTACTCCATCAACTCGAGTACCCGTCCCCCAAACCGTGGCGCCATCACCAATAAAATGTTTCGCACAGGCTGCCACTTGTTTATTTTGCACATTTGATAACCTGTCTTGATACCCTAAAACGGCTGCATTTGTCAGCGCATCAACAATGGCAGTGGTTTGACCAAATCCTTCGTAAAATCGTCCCCATCTAGGATCTTGAGGGATGGTAATACACGGAGAAAACGTCCAATGGATTCCAGTTGAAGCAACTTCAATAGCTGTAGCTTTATTTACACGATATACTAAGTCAGCATCATTAGACGCACCAAGAGCGAGGTTGTGCGGAAATACTGTAGCGCCCAAAACATTATTATGCCCATGGACAGCATCAATTCCATAAATAAGGGGAATGCCAAGGCGGTTATTCATGGCCATTTTCTGGTACCCATTTACCATTTCTAGCCATCCTTTTGGTGTGTTTATCTTTGGAACTGAACCCCCTCCGCTGAGGATAGAACCAATATGGTAAGTTTGAATATCCTCTGGACTGTCAAGCAAACGCTTATCAACTTGCGTCATTTGTCCAACCTTTTCGGCAAGGGTCATCTGATCCAAAATGGTGGCTACTTTTTTGGCAATGGATTGCTCCTCTTTTTTATTGGAAGAAAAAGTACAGGCGGATAGGACTAAAATGGTTAGTAGTACGAGACTGAATCGCTTGGCAAGCATTGTCTTGGTTTTAAAATTGAAGGTAAAGTTAGAACTTTATATTTTCATTTTTGTCCAATAGGCCCCAATAGGCTCCTACTTCACTTCAACACCAACTTTCCAAGACTCATCAAAAGTTGAAAAGTAGAATATATCTATGTTTTTTTTGGACTAAAATTGCGTCTGGATAAAGTGTTTAGAATCGTGATTTGTATTTAACATAATATAATTACTATATTGAAAACAAAAAAATGAAAGATAGAAGAAGTTTTTTAAAAGAAGTGTGCCCAACAGTGGCATTTGCTTTTTTCGGAGTTAGCTTTTTGGAGGCGTGCAGCAGCGGAGACGATGATGTTCAAACTACAAATCCTGATACAGGAAATGGAACTGACCCAGGAAGTGGAAACGACACAGGGTTTTCTGTAAATGGTAACACCTATACTATTGATTTGACACATAGTAATTTTGGCATCCTAGGTAGTGTAGGAGGCTGGAGGAATGGGAAAAGTTTAGGCATTGCCGCATTGCTTTTACGTATTTCAAATACTGAAATCAAGGCTTTTACAAACAAATGTCCGCATCAAGGTGTTGATAATAGATGGGAACTCATTAATAATAGTTCTACATTTAAATGTAATCAGCATGGGAATAGCTATAGCGCTGATTGTAATTCCGCCTTGACTTGCTTTAATACTTCTATAAGTGGAAACACCTTAACTGTTACTATACGTTAGTAGCCTCGCCTGGAATTACCTCTAATAAGGCATAAACTTAGATGCTACGCATCTGTTGCTAAAGCACCGCTGTCTAGGCAACATGTAGCCTCGCCAGGAATCGAACCTGGATCTAAAGTTTAGGAAACTCCTATTCTATCCGTTGAACTACGAGGCCAGTTGCAATAGGCTAAAGATGCCGAAAAACAAAAACTGAATTAATACCAAATGGAATGAGAAGACTTGGTCTTTTTGTTTTACCTGTTTTTGATATAACCATTGTATTGGAAAAGCCACTAAAAACCACCCTATATAATTCGATAGTGGTGCGGTATCATCGGCAAACTCCCAATAATCAAACTTAGGTGCTACAGGTTCAATAACCAAATCCAAAAGCACCATGAGTAATGCGCCACATGCCGCTGCAAAAACAGCTCGCTTAAAAAACACAGCTCCAACCGCTCCTGTAATAAAAGTAAGCATCACCCAATTGGCGCCAATAAGTAAGGGCACGCCACCCACTTTAACCCCTAAATTGTCGCCGTAAACGTATTGTCCAAAAATCAACCCATAATTCACGCCTAAAAGCTCTACACCCATTCCCACTATAAAAGCTACCGCAGCAGCGAAAAGCACCTTATAGTTCACATCAGGAAGATTGACAAAAAGTAACACAATCGTAATAAAAAGGTTGACAGGCGTCGTTTCTAAAAACAACTCACGATCAATAAAAAGAATCCCCATCAAGCCCGAAAAATGAAATAACCAAATAAGGCCAACAGCAATTTTAGCAGTACCCGTTTGTGGAATAAAAAAGTTTTTCATGGCGTTGGCGTTAGATCGGCTACAATTTTTGCAGATAACAGACATAATGGAATGCCACCACCAGGATGCACACTCCCCCCGCAAAAATACAAGCTTGAAATGTTACGCGAGAAATTAGGGTGGCGCAAAAAAGCTGCCATTTTATCGTTGGAAGACGCTCCGTATAAAGCCCCTAAATACGATTGCGTTCTAGATTCTATAATATTTGGCGTCATAATCCATTCTTCCTCTACAAAGGGAGCAATATCAACATCTAAAATTCGGTTTAGTTTTGTTATAACCCATTGGCGCAGCTCTTGTGCAACTAGTTCCCAATCTTGCCCCGTGTCGTGAGGTGCATTGACCATCACAAACCAATTTTCTTTACCCTTAGGAGCATCGGCAGACACATCTTTAGAGGTGATGTTTACATAAACTGTAGGGTCATTAAAAAGGTTTTTTTGATTAAAAATAGCATCAAACTCTGCCTTATAATCATCTGAAAAAAAGATGTTGTGCAAGTCCAGTTGTGGAAACGATTTTCCCATCCCCCAATAAAAAATCACAGCAGAGCTAGACCGCTCTTGAGATAGAATTTTTTCGGGTTGTTTTTGATGGGTTAGCAGTCTGCGATAGGTGGGTACTACGTCCATGTTGGACACCACTATATCGGCGCGGTGTTCGGTTTCATTGACCTGAATTCCTACTGCTTTTTTATTTTCAACAAGGATCTTATCAACGGTCGTGCTTAGATGAAATATAACCCCTTGGCGTTTTGCGAGCTCATATAATGATTGACTGATGTCGCCCATTCCTTTTTTGGGAATGTAGGTGCCATAATGTTGCTCCAAGTGTTGTACAAGTGTCATCATGCCAGGGGTCTGGTATGGGTTCGAACCGTTGTATGTAGCAAAACGGTTATAGAATTGTACCAAATGCGGTTCTTGTAGTTGTGCTTGATTTACACTGTTTAGTGAAGTGTCTATTTCAAAAGAAAAGTAATTAGCAATCCCTACAAGGGTTTCTTTTCTAAGAATGGTTTGCCATTTGTGTAATGACCGCTCCAAAAACAACGGTCGGGTACGATCAAATTTCCTCTTTGCTTTTGATAAGTAGTTGTTCAGTGTTTTAGCAGGCACCGCAAGCTTTTCTTCCACTTCCTCAACAAATCGATTAGTATCTCCATATGCTGTAAGTGTTTTCCCATCCTCCCAAAAATAATTGCATGCAATCTCTTTGCGTTTGTACTGAAAAAAAACATCGGGATTTTCGTTGCAAAGGGTAAACAGTTCATCTACAAATTGAGGCATGGTAAACAAGGAAGGTCCTGCATCAAAACGATAAGCTCCAAGGCTAAACGTAGATAGCTTTCCACCTATGTAATCATTGGCTTCAAAAACCTCAACGGAATAGCCTTTTTTTGCTAAGCGAATTGCCGTTGCCAATCCGCCTACGCCAGCACCAATAAGAATTGCTTTAGCCATTGTTCAAAGGTAATGGACGCACCGCAAATCGCGCAAATAAATCTTCTTTATACCAATTACGTTTGCGTGTTTTTTTTACAATTGCTGCATGATGAGAACTTTTGTAGGCAAAGTCTTTAACTTCTTCCAAACTGTTCCACAAACTAAACGTAGCTTGTTGCACCAAAGGCCATTCACCAACGCCTTTATACCACAGTACGCCTTTGGCATTTTGTATGGCTTTGGAAGCAGCTGGAACAGCGCGCCAAAACTCCAACAGCCTCCTTGGACGTAAGGTAGCACGGGTAATTATGCCTATTTTTTCGTCATCGAGTAAGGCTCTTTTTTCAGCCACAAACGGATTTGATTTCCCCCAAAGGCCGTGGCTCTGAAGGGTGTGCAGAGAAAAATGTTTTTGGCTATGTGACATCTTATTATAGGTCTGTATTAAGGGGCTTTCAGTCAAAAAAGCAGTTGCTGCTGCTTCTGACTCCCAAATGGTGAGCAGTGCGTACGTAGAAAAGTCTGGCCAAAGACTAAAGCCTTTACCCGCGCCTGTGCCGAGGGTCTTAAAAAACTGAATGCCCTGTTGTTGGTGCAATTGTGGAATGGCACGTTGCATTTGTGTAAACGCCCAAAATTTATTTTTGGAATACGAAAAAAAGCTTAAAACGACCTGTTGTGCCATGTGTTAAAGATAGTACTTCTGTTGTATCTTATAATAACATTTACTTAACATTTAGCTTCAATTCATGTCACATAATAAAAGCACATTTGTTTAAACTTTTAATTAAAATGAAAAATATAACATTAATTTTTGCTGCACTACTAAGCGTAGCGTTGCTACAAGCACAAGAAGAAAAAAAAGATTCTATAGTTGTTACTGCACTTGAGGAAGTGGTAGTTGATGGATACTTTGGAGGGTTATCCAAAGCATTAAAGCAACAAAAGAATAACCTTAACATTACCAATGTTGTTACTGCTGACCAAGCAGGTAAATACCCAGATGACAACGTTGGAGAAGCACTTCGCCGAATCTCTGGTATTAGTGTTCAAAACGACCAAGGTGAAGCACGTAATATCGTAATGCGTGGTTTTGGTACGCAGTTGAACTCTGTTACTTTAAACGGTGATCGTTTACCATCTGCTGAGGGAGACAACCGTAACATCCAGCTTGACCTTATTCCAACCAACATGATTGAGGCAATTGTTGTTAAAAAATCTTTAACACCTGACATGGAGGGAGATGCTATTGGTGGTTCTGTAAACTTAATTACACGTTCTAACCCGAACGACTTCCGTGCTTCTGCTACTATTTCTGGTGGGGGTAACCCAATTCGTAGTGGTGGTTACAACGCAAACTATGCTTTGGTTATTGCCGACAAGCTATCTGATAAATGGAGCTACACTCTCAGTTCTACCATTCAAACTCGTGATTATGGATCTGATAACATTGAATTTGCTTGGAACGACCCGGCTGACTGGACTGACAATGAATCATATGAAATAGAGGAAATGGATATTCGTCGTTACGATGTAAAGCGTACACGTCGTTCAGTTTCATTAAACTTAGATTACAACATCGATGAGAACAACTATTTGTATTTTAAGTCTATCTACAACCATAGAGACGACTGGGAAAACCGTTTCCGTTGGAGAGCTTTTTATGAGGAAGACGATGGCGATCTTTTATTTACTATAAGAAAGCAAACCAAAGGGGGTATTGATAACGAAAAAAACGATGCGCGTCGTTTAGAAGATCAACGTCTTGAAAAGTATAGTTTCGGAGGTGAGCATATAGCAGGAAACTTAGCGATCGACTGGAAATTTTCTACAGCTAAAGCAAGTGAGCACCGCCCAGATGAACGTTATACGCGCTTTCAATTTGAATCTAATGTTAATGATGCTACTTCGCCTGTTGCTCCTGGTAGTTCGCCATGGGATATCTCAAATATAGAGCGTCCATACCCAAATTTTGTTAACAATGAGTGGAATAATGACGAAAATTATAGATACCGCTGGACACAAGACGCACAAAAATATACAGATGAAAACAACACTCAATTTAAAATCAATTTTGAACTTCCTTATGCTGAAAGCTCAAAATTAAAGTTTGGTGCTGCGTATAAAGACCAATCCAAAATGCGTGATGATATTTGGTTTGAATATGACAATGATCTAGGACGCTTAAACACTGTTCCTACATTTGATGCAACTATTGATAGTTATGAGCCAGGAAGCAAATACGTCTTAGGTAATTTCATGGATGCACGTTACTTAGGGCGACTTGCCCTTGGAGGTGCAGATGGAGCTGATTTTGAAGAGTACGTTATGGACGAATTTGCTGGTGCAAACTACAACGCGGATGAAACCATTAGTGCTGGATATATCATGACAACTAATAATCTTGGGCCAAATACAATTCTTGTGGCAGGTTTTAGAGTAGAAAAAACTGATATAAATTATATTGGACAAGTATTTGATGAGGACTTACATGAAACACCTGATGACATAGCAGAAACGACAGGTGAAAAAGATTACACGAATTTTCTTCCAAGTATAAACCTTAGACATAATTTTTCTGACAGTTTTAATGTAACGGTTGCCTATTCTAAATCTCTAGCTCGCCCTGACTACTTTGATCTTGTCCCATTTGAATATGTTGAAAATGATAGTGAAAGAATTGAAATTGGTAACTCAAATCTTGAGGCTACAACTTCAAATAATTTTGATATTATGGTTGAAAAGTATGTGGGTAATACAGGAATACTTTCTGGAGGTTTATTCTATAAATCATTAGATAATTGGATTTATACCTTTAGGGATTCTGATTTTACATACAACGGCACAACATATGAAAGATTTACACAAAGAAGAAATGGTTCTGAAGCAAGTGTTTTTGGATTTGAATTAGCTGCTCAAACACAAATATTAGATAACCTTAACCTTGCAGCAAATTATACGTTTACAGATTCATCAACAGATAATATCTTAGAAGGAAGAAATGATGTGCCGCTTGCTGGTGCTGTTGAGAATATGTATAATCTTTCTTTGGCTTATGAAACAAATAAGATTTTTGCAAGAATTTCTTACAACTACGCTGGTGAGCAACTAGATGAGTTAGGTGGTGACACTTGGGAAGATCGTTACTATGATGAGCAAAAGTTTTTAGACCTTAACGCTTCATACAATCTAACGGATAAAATTCGTTTATTTGCAGAGGCTAAAAACCTAACTAATCAACCATTGCGTTACTACCAAGGAAGCAAAGAAAAAACGATGCAACTTGAGTACTACCAAATGAGCTGGAACTTAGGTCTTAAAATAGATTTATAATGAAATATATCAACGGAATCTTCACTCTTTTTGTGGGTTTCGTAGTATTGGCACAAGAGCGGACTTCGGTTCGCTCTTTTGCTTTTCCCCAAGTTGAAGCCACCCTCGAAACCGAAGCTGTTGTGTCTTATGACGATGCGGCAGACGATATCTGTATTTGGGAAAACCCCAATGACGCTATAAATTCCATTGTGGTGGCTACTGATAAAAAATATGGCCTAATCACATACAATCTGCAAGGCAAAAAACTACACCAATATCCAGTAGGCAGACCAAATAATGTAGCGCATTTTGTCGCTAACGATATACTCAAAAACGACTTGCCACTGATTTGCGCATCGAACAGAACACAAGAAACCATAACCTTCGCGTTTCTAAATCCTGATGGTTCTCTTACTGAAATTCAAGATATTGAAGTACCCCTTAGAGAAGTTTACGGGATTACTACCTACCTTGACGAGCAGCCCTATGTAATAGTAAGCACCAAGAAGGGCAAAGTATGGCAATATCAAGTTGGATTACAAGGAAAAAAAGTAAGTATGGCATTGGTACGTAAATTAAAATTTGGTAAAACCGTAGAGGGACTTGTAGTCGATCCAACCAAAAAAAAATTATATGTTGCTGAGGAGGAAAGAGGTCTTTGGCAGTTAAATGCTTTGCCCTGGCAAGCGGATGAAAAAACAATGATTTTAAAGGTTGACAAAGATAAACTAAAACCCGATTTTGAGGGACTTGCACTTCGTGAAAATGAAGACGGAAGCGGTTGGATTGTCATGTCTGTACAAGGGTCAAATGCCTATGCGTTTATTGATAAACAAAGTCTAAAATTGAAAAACATCATTCAAATAAAAGATGGTGTTGTGGATGGCGTACAAGAAACCGATGGTCTTGACGTAAGCAGTCTAAAAACACCAACGTTCCCTAACGGCATACTTATTGTGCAGGATGGCGAAAACGGAAACGAACCACAAAATTTTAAATATATCAATTGGAATCAAATCGAAGTATTACTAACACTTTAATTATTGTTATAGCTTGTACTTGTGGGCTTGTTATAAATGCCCAAAAAGTATTAGAAAAATACAACTTACCTTTAGTATTGGAAGAAACATCTGGGCTTACTATGCTTAATGATACATTGTGGACACACAATGATTCAGGAAACGAGGCAGCGCTTTATGCCCTTAGTACTAAGGGTAAAATAATAGCCAAAAAGAAGTTATACGGTCACAAAAATATTGACTGGGAAGACATCACTACAGCAAATGGAAAACTTGTAGTAGCAGATATGGGAAATAATTTTGGGACCAGAAAAAATCTATACTTATTAGAAGTTGCTATGTTAGCAAAAGGCCATGAGGTCTTAGATTCAATTCCATTTTACTACCCTGAACAAGAAAACTTTGGTTTTCAGCAAGCCACACCTTTTGATGCCGAGGGGCTTATTTATATTGAAAATAACCTAGTGGTTTTTACCAAAAACAGGAGCACAAAAACAACCGAAATTTACATCGTTTCTAAGGATTCTCAAGCAGCTAAAAAAATAGGTTCTCTGCCTGTTGGTTCCCTTATTACTGGGGCAGACTATCACCAAAAAAGCAACACATTGGTACTCACTGGATATGGTAAGGAAAAGCATCAGCAATTGTATGTAATAAATGATTTTACGTTGTCGCCCAATCCAAACCTAAATATTACACAATTTGAACTCGATTTTAGAGGGGCGCAAATTGAGGCTGTATGTATTATTGATGAAAAAACCGTTTGGATTACTTCTGAGCAAAGGAAAAAATACCCTGCGTTTTTAGCTAAAATTGCCCTTCCGTAAGCATAATCACGCTTCATCTCAAGTTGATTATCTTAGCCAAAAAATAAAGCTATGCCTGATATTGTTGCTTTTGGCGCAAGCTCGAGTTTAAACTCGATAAATAAAAAATTGGCGCATTTTGCTGCGCAAAATGTTCCCAACGCAACCGTCAACATCTTAGATTTAAACGATTTTGAGATGCCTTTATACAGCACAGATCGTGAAAAAGAAGGTATTCCACAAAAAGCGCACGACTTTAAAGCAGCACTAAAAGCAGCTGATGGTATCATCATTTCGTTTGCCGAGCATAACGGGGCTTATACCACAGCTTTTAAAAATATCTTTGATTGGATTTCGAGATTGGAAAAGCCGATTTGGTGTGGCAAACCCATGTTTTTGCTCTCCACCTCAACAGGTGCACGTGGAGCCATTACCGTTTTAGAGCTTGCCCACTTACGATTGTCCCGTGACAATCCCAATATTCCCACCTTTTCGTTGCCTTCTTTTAAAGAAACTTTTGATGACAACGATGGCATAATCAATGCTGAGCTTCGAGCTAATTTTGATAAAGCCTTGGCAAGTTTTGTCTCTCAACTACGCTAAAAGACTAATCGCCATAACAAGCATTATGGCGTTTTCAATAAATGTAGCTTCGGTCATGGGGAGGTTAAGCACGCTGCCTAAACAAGCGCATTGGATGTGTTGTTTTTTGAGTAAAACCCGAATCACACCCACAGTTGTAATCCCAAGAGCAATTATGGTGGCTATTAAAATGAATGGAGGAACAAAATCAATGAGATAGGAAATGCCGAGCGCCAATTCTATAAAAGGATATATCCAGCCGTAAATAGGCCACGCAGCAGCAAGGGGATCATAGGTCTTAAACATCGATTGAAATCCGCTTATATCCAACAACTTAAAAAAAGAAAACACCATAAAAAACATGGCCATAAAGTCGTGCATCATTAGGTTCGTTTCTAAAGATTCTCGATGAATCGTCAGAACAGACAGCACTATAAATCCAAAAATCAAAAACAGCGGGAAAAGCTGCTTTAGCTTTGAAGGTTGCTTTGGCGTTTCATCTATTAAAGCGAATTTCTTAGGGAGGATTGCCGTAATTTCAGCGATTGTAATATACTGATTTGCGTTAATTTCTACTTCTCCTGTTTGATGATTTGGAATTACATTAGCGACATGCGCTAGGCTTTCAAACGCTTTCTTGATGTGTTTTTCACAGCCCGTGCATGTCATGCCGGAAATAAAAAAAGTTTGCTTTTGCATAGGTCAGGTTTAGCCAACAACCATAGGCACTTCGATCAATAGGATTTGGGTGTCTTGATGGGCGATTACCTCAAAGGTAGCCGTTTCTGTAATACCCAACGCATCACGTCTTCCCAAAAGCTGTTCCCCAATTTCAACCTCGCCTTCAATAACAAATGCATACACCCCGTTTCCTTCTGCTTTTAGGTCGTAATAAACAGCTTCTGATTCATCCAAATCCAACATATGAAACCATGCATTTTGATGAATCCAAACGCCTTGATCATCAGGACTGGGGGATAGAATTTGAAACGGCTCATTTTTTTGGTGAAGCGAATCAATAGGGATTTGTGCATAGCGCGGTTCAACGTTTCGTTTGTTTGGAAAAATCCACAACTGCAGTAGGTTGATCTCTTTATCGGGGTTTTTGTTGTATTCGCTGTGATACACACCCGTACCGGCACTCATCACTTGAATTTCTCCTTCACGAATGACCTCCGTGTTTCCCATACTGTCTTTATGCTCCAAATCACCACGAAGGGGAATGGTAATGATTTCCATATTGTCGTGCGGATGAGTGCCAAAACCCATACCCCCTTGAATAATATCATCGTTTAGCACACGTAGGGCACCAAACTGTACACGCTCAGGATTAAACCAGCTTGCAAAACTAAAACTGTGTTTTGCCTGGAGCCAATCGTGATTGGCGCTCCCTCTAGAGTCGGCAGGATGAAAAATAGTATGCATATTCAAGACATTTGATTAGATAAATTCCGAAACTATTTTACCCGAAATAAGTGCAGGTGGTACTCCAGGTCCAGGGACTGTCAGTTGTCCGGTAAAGTATAAATTATCAACTGTTTTACTTTTCATTTTTGGACGTAAAAACGCCGTTTGTAGCAAGGTGTTTGCCATGCCGTAGGCGTTGCCTTTGTAGGAGTTATATACTTCTTTGAACTCCTTAACACAAAACGATTCATTAAATAAAATATGCGGCTTGATTTCCGTATCGGTGAGTTGCTCCATACGCTCCAAAACAATATCAAAATACTGTTGCCGCAGTTCTGGTGTGTCCTCCAAATTAGGCGCAATGGGAATCAAAATAAAGCAAGCTTCTTGGCCGGATGGCGCCATTAAAGGGTCGCTTTGTGAGGGTAAATTCACATAAAATAGTGGGTCATTTGGCCATTCGGGCGTATCGTAAATACTATTGGCGTGTGCATCAAAATCCACATCAAAAAAGAGATTATGGTGCGCCAAAGCATCTAGCTTTTTATCTAATCCAATATAAAACAACAGTGAAGATGGCGCAAAGGTTTTTTTGTCCCAATAAGCTTCGCTATAGGCGCGCTTTTCTTTTGGTAAAAGGGTTTCGGTGTGGTGGTAATCTGCTCCCGAAATGACAATATCAGCTTCAAAAGTAGTTGTGCCAACACGAACGCCGCATGCCTTTCCATTTTTAAGTAAAATTTCATCTACTCCTTGACTCGTATAATATGTAACGCCTAAAGATTTACCTAGCGTTACCATAGCATCTACAATTTGATACATCCCTCCTTTTGGGTGCCAGGTGCCTAAGCCAAAATCGGCATAATTCATAAAGTTATAAAATGCAGGTGTGCTTTCGGGTTTTGCGCCCAAGAATAATACGGGAAATTGCAACAACGATCGCAGTTTAGGGTTTTTAAACTGCTGCTCGACTTGTTTGCGAATATTGGTAAAAAACAGCCCCACCTTACGTACTGTTTGAGGGGTCACCAATTCAAGTGGTGATACTCCTGGGCGATATACCAAATCCTTGACAGCTATGTCATAATTATTACGTGCTTTGGATAAAAATCGTTCTAATTTAACCCCACTACCGGGTTCAATCTCATCAAATCGCGCTGCAATTTTTGAAATACTATCCTCAACGGGAAATACGTCATCTTTACCAAAAACAACTTGATACCCTGGTGCTAAACGATCTAATTGGTAATAATCGGAAACCTGCTTGCCAAAATCTGCAAAGAAGGATTCAAATACATCTGGCATCCAATACCAAGAAGGCCCCATGTCAAAAGTGAATCCTTCTTTTTTAAACTGGCGAGCCCGACCACCTAGGGAGTCATTTTTTTCAAGCACTTGTACTGTGTGCCCTTTTTTTGCCAAATAACAGGCTGCGGAAAGGGAAGAAAATCCCGAACCGATAATAATGATTTTTTTCATAGAGGTACAAATTTACAGTATAATTTGATGCTATATTTGCAACGATGCAATTTATCCGCCTACTTTCTGCACCGCATTCGTCTAAATACTTGCTTTTTTTTGGGGTGCTACATATGTTGCTATTGCCTTTAGCGTTTGCAGGTAGAGGGACATTTGAACTTCCTTTCAATTTATTTGTTGCACCAGAACTTTTCCCCTTCTTTAACATCATTACATTTATGGGCGACGGTTGGTTTGCTCTTGTCATTTTTGGATTGGTATGGATTATTGCAATCCAACAAAAGCTTTTTATCAAGGCGGAACTCATCAACTTTTTAATCGTTTCGGCACTTATGGGAATTGGAATTTATGTGTTTAAACAACTTATTTTTCCAGATGTAACTAGGCCCATTGCCCATTTTACCACACTCCCGCAAGGGTGGAATCCGGATAATTTTTCGTTGTCATTTCATCGGTTTCGCTCCTTCCCATCCGGGCACACGGCATCTGCAGCTACCTACGGATTTTTCTTGATGCGTTATGTGCCACATCCCTATAAGCGTGTGTTGCTTTATGCTGCCATATTGTTGGTGGGCTATTCTCGTGTATTTTTGTTTCAGCATTTTGTAGCTGATATATTTGCAGGTGTGCTGTTAGGCTTACTTTGCGTTATGGGTGGTGATTGGATTTCGAATCAAATTTTCCACAAAAACAGATTAGAAATTGATGGATAAAGTTTTAGTTACCGGCGCAGCTGGGTTTATCGGATACCATGTAAGTAAACTGCTTGTTGAAAACGGTTATGATGTTGTTGGTCTTGACAATATGAATAGCTACTATTCGGTGCCTTTAAAAGAAGCCAGGCTACATAAATTACACACCTCATCCAAGGGTAGCTTTCATTTTGAACGATTAGATATTAGCGATTCAAAAAAAATAAATACGCTTTTTGAAGAAGAGAAATTTGATTCTGTTATCCATTTGGCAGCACAAGCTGGAGTTCGGTATTCACTCAAACATCCTGAACCTTATGTTGAGACCAATATCAATGGTTTTTTTAATGTTCTGGAATCGAGCAGAAAACACGGCATCAAGCACTTATATTATGCCTCGAGCAGCTCTGTGTATGGGAACCAAACCAAAGTCCCGTATAACGAGGAAGACCGTGTTGATCACCCTATTAGTATGTATGCGGCAACCAAAAAAGCCAACGAGCTGATGGCGCATACCTACAGCCATTTGCATGAACTAAAAACCACGGGCTTGCGGTTTTTTACCGTTTATGGCCCTTGGGGAAGACCCGACATGGCACCCATGTTGTTTTTAGAGGCTTTGTTATCAGATAATCCTATACAAGTATTTAATAACGGTGACTTACAACGAGACTTTACCTATGTCGGTGATATTGCGGCTGCCATATTAAAGCTACTTAAAAAGGATAAACAATCGCATTGCCCAAACTATTGTTTATACAACATTGGAAATGCACAACCTGTTATTTTGGAAGAGTTTATCCAGCTGATGGAAGAGATTACAGAAAAAAAGTTTATTCGTCAAAACAAACCCATGCAACCTGGTGACGTATATAAAACACATGCAGATGTAAGTGCATTAGAAGCCTATATTGGTACAATTGGACACACACCGCTCAAGAAGGGGTTGCGTCATTTTGTAGACTGGTATTTGGAGTACTATCAATAGTAAGGCGTAACCGCTTTTCATAAATCATATAGTACATTCCAAAAAGCGATACTCCTGCAGTAAGAAGTGTAAACCAAACGCCAATTGCAGCCGTTAACTCAGGGGAAATTGCAAGCCATGCTCCGCTTTTCAGAAACAAGAATTCACGAACGCCTATCCCTGCAAACGATGCAATAGAAGCTACTGCGGAAAGCAAGAACACAAGCAACAAAGGTTGAATAAACTCCATATCTACACCTAGCGCAAAAACAATACAGCTAACACTTAGTAATTGCGTAAACTGCACCGCAAAACTCCAAAGCAACGTTTTACGATAGACAGCTTTACTTTTGAAAATAAGCTCGGTTGCGTAAAATCCAATAAAAATAAGCATCATAAAAATGGGAATACGCCACCCAAATGCAATAGGGAGTATACGTTTTGGATCGAGTAAAAGTACACAACACAACAACGCGCCCAAGCCTACCGCACGGTCTAAGACTAAAGCTTTCCCTAATATTTTCCACGACCAATCGAATGTTTTATGCAGCTTAAGCGCCTTATAAGCATCGCCTCCAATACCTCCCGGCAAAAAGAAATTATAAAACATTCCTAATAGATATAGACGATGATTGGAATCCGGTTGCAACTTAAATAAAAAGTGATTAAAAACTCCCAACAAACGCCAAGATGACAAGTATTGTGAAAGGACAAAAAAGAGCATGGCTAAAAACAAAAACTCCAGTCGCACATCAAAAAGTACGTCTGCCAGTTCATTAATATTGAGTTGATTGACAAACAAATATATACATAGGGCGCTAATCCCAACCTGTAAAAATTTAAGTAGTTGGTTACGCATCAAAGCGAGAAACTTTACGAATACGAAACGGTTTTTTGTCTTGCGACTCAAAGTAGGTTTTCATCAGTAAATCATACAAAATTCCTATACTGAAAAACTGTATCCCCACCACAATAAGCAGCACTGCCAAAATAAGTAATGGGCGTCCCCAAATATCTTCACCCATCAGTTTCAATGCCAAAAAATAAAAACCTAACAACAATCCTGAACCAAATAAAGCAAGCCCGATATTACCAAAAAAATAGATGGGTTTTTGTAAAAATTTTCGCTGAAACAAGATGAGAAGTAAGTCGTTGACTACCTTAAACGTTCTTCCTAATCCGTATTTGGAAACGCCAAATTGCCTTGCGTGGTGACGCACGGGAACTTCAGTAATTCGAGCGCCGTCCAAAAAAGCGGCTAAATTGATGAAGCGATGCATTTCGCCATAGAGGTTGAGGTTTTTGGCCGTTTCTTTAGTAAATACTTTTAGGGCACAGCCTTGATCTTGGATGTTAAGTTTAGTCGTGCTACGAATAATTAAATTCGCAATTCTAGAAGGAATGGTTTTAAATTTAGAGTCTTGTCTTTTTTGGCGAATCCCTGTAACAACATCCCAATCTTCTTCCATTAGTTTTGCAAGCATTGCTGGAATGTCATCAGGGTCATTTTGCATGTCACCGTCCAAGGTAACCACATATTCGCCTTGCGCCACGTCAAACCCTGCTGCCATGGCAAGGCTTTGCCCGTAGTTTTTTTTCAATTCTACCAAAACTACTTTAGGGTTTTGCATTTTTTTAATGGCTTCTCTTGTGCCGTCAGTAGAGCAATCGTCAATAAAAATAAGTTCAAATGTATATCCGTTGAGAGCTGTACAAATACGATCTGTAAGCAATGGGATATTTTCTTCCTCATTAAAGACAGGAACAACAAGTGAAAGCAATGCGGTTGTATTCGACATTTATGCGCTATTTTTACAAAGGTACTAAGAACCCTACTAGTTGATGAAATTCTCTATAGAAAACAACCAAAAAGCATGGATTTTTGCCGTGTTCGCGGCTGCATTAGTCAGCTTTACCTTTATAAATGCGTATCCGATTAGCATTTTGGACGAAGCCAAAAATTCCGAAGCTGCAAGAGAAATGTGGGCTAGTGGTGATTATTGGGTGCCTAAATTTAATGGCGAACTCCGCACAGACAAGCCGCCACTGCATTATTATTTTATGCTCTTGGGGTTTAAATTATTTGGTACTACGATTTTAGGCGCACGGTTTTTTTCGGCGGTGATGGGGTTTATAACACTATTGGCGACGTTTGGATTTGCGCGCAAACATCTCGGCAAGGGGGTGGCACAAACGACCATGCTCATTTTATTTGGGTCCTTTTTCTTTATGCAAGAGTTTCACCTTGCTGTTCCAGACCCCTATTTGATTGCTTTTGTAACTCTGGGGCTGTTTAGTTTTTACCACTTTTACGCAACCAAAAAGTACTTGTATTTGGTGTTGTTTTATTTCTTTTTGGCATTGGGCGCGATGAGCAAAGGTCCCGTTGCCATTGCCTTACCTGGGCTTTCGGTTGGCTTGTTTTTGGCGTTACAAAAAGAGTTGAAAAATACATTCCGCTACTTTCCTGTATTAGGACTTTTGGGTATTGCGATTTTGGTAGTTCCGTGGTTTTGGCAGGTGCATATCAAAACGGATGGGCTCTGGACGCAAGGGTTCTTTTTTGACCATAATATCAATCGGTTTTCAGCCCCTATGGAAGGTCACGGTGGTAGCTTTTTGGTTACTTTGGGATTTGTACTTCTAGGCTTATTGCCGTTCTCCTTTTTTATTCCACAGGCATTTAGACATGCGTGGCAAGAACGCACAAATACCGCGTTGGTATTTGCAGCTTGCGTTTCGGGGGTTTTTATTCTGTTTTTTAGTTTATCGTCTACAAAATTGCCCAATTACACCATGCCCTGTTATGCCTTTTTAGCACTACTTTTAGGGGCGTTTTTTACCAAAAAAATGACTGTCGGTTTTACCAAATGGAGTTGGATTAGCATGGTATTGCTTGTACTTATTGGCGTTGCACTGCCAATAGCGGCGTTTATCGGTTTAGGGTTAGAAAAAGTCCTTCAACCCTATCAACACTTGGCCTTTGGATTGGTGCCGACTGCCGTTGGCACATTGTTAGGGTTGTTACTTTACATCCGAAAAAAGACCCCTGCTTTTTTACTCACCGTGGCATTTTCGTGGGGTGTCATACTATTTGTATTGCACGGATTTATCTATCCCCAACTTACAAATGCCTTACCCACAACCGTAGTTGCTAAGGCCTTGCCAAAAAATGCGAAGGTGGTTGTGTATAAACGCATGGACGCTGCCTTTCCGTTTGCTTTTCAACAGACTTTTGATGTCATGGAAAACCTAAACGATACCGCTAACTTGCATGGTTTTTATCTTTTAACCAATCATCCTGAAGGACAAGATTTAGATGCTTTTGAAAACATACAAAAAGTGACAAGCCAAAAGGCGCTTTTTGAAAACCATACAACGGTTTTATATCGTATCGAATAGTAAAAATCGTATCTTTATATTCAAATAGCATAACAAAATATTATGATAACATACGAATGCAACCAGTGCGGCATGGCCGTAAAAGCCACTTGTGGAAAATGTGATGTGCCTTTAGAAAATGGGTTTTTATCTTTAGACAATGGCACTGAAGTACAAATTTCACAATGCCCTTCTTGCGAAGGAAAAATCAAATCGCCGCAATGCTGTGGCGCAGATATGAGCTGTGAAGTGTAATGGAGTATTACACCGCTGAAAACTTTTCTGGTGCATTAGAAAATGTAGGTTCAGATTGGAAATGGCAGTCCGATGCCCTTGAGGCTACTTTTATTTTTTCTGATTTTAAAACCGCTTTTGCTTTTATGACACAGGTCGCAGAAGTAGCAGAGCGTTTGCATCATCATCCCGATTGGCAGAACAGCTACAATAGGGTAAAAGTTCGATTATTTACACACGATCACAATGCCGTTACTGACCTTGACATTACGCTTGCAAAAGAAATTAGTGCTTTGGTAAAAAATTAGTTTAATTGCCAACGCATAGCTAAAAACACACGCCTTCCTTGGTTGGAAGCGTATACATAGGTAGGGTCAAAATCATCACTAAATGGATTATCTGCAGCGGCTATACTATTTGCTGGTGGTGTAAAGTCGAGTATGTTTTTCAGCCCACCAAATACTTCTAAAGCGCCCCAATTGTGTGTGTATTGCATATTTAATATATGTATCCATGGGCTATTGGGGTCGCGGGAATCTTCATCGCCTAGTAATGGTAATCGCATGGGGCTAATCACATTCCCTGAAACATCAAACGTTCCACGTGTATTCGCAAGTGTGTAGGAAAGTTGGTACGTTCCTGTAAGTTTCTCGGTAAAATAAGGACGTTCTTTTTTCTCGTTTTCTTTGGCAAAAGCGTCTATCCAAGTGGCCCCTGCATTAAACTGAATGCCGTTTGAAAACAACCCGCGAAGGTTTAGTGTGGCCCCGCGTGTAACTGCGTACCCATCCAAATTGGCATATACAATTTTTTGTGGATCGCTATCGTAGTCAGGTAAAATTTTGTTGTCGAAATAAGTGTAAAATAAACTGGCATCTATGTTTAAGATATAGCCTTGTTTGGCATAAATATCTTTGGTCCAGTTTAGGTTGGCGTTCCACGAACGTTCGGGTTTTAGTTTATCGTCAAATACCACATCTCTTGCGCCAGTAAGCGCTGCGTGGTCTTCAGTAAATACATTTACTATTCGATAGCCCGATCCGATGCTTAGACGAAGTGCTTGGCTGCTTGTTCGTGCGTATTTTATATTTAAACGGGGGGTAAGAATCGTGCCATAACGACTGTTGTAATCCCACCGTGTTCCTAAAAGCCATTTTATCCTTGGCCCAGTATTTAGTGTCGTTTGTACAAAAATACCGGGTAAATGGGTTTGTTCTTTGTTTGCTGTGGCGGGGGTATTGTCGTTGTACCACGTGTAGCGATACGTAAGTCCAAGCGTTAGCGGAACTGCTCCAATGTGTTCATCCAATACAGCTTGTACAAAGCCGATGCGTTGCTGTGCCAAGAATTCGGTATTGCCATACACCGAGTTTTGATCATGGTCGTTAAAGCTGTACTGAATATAGGCATCTGGTGAAATGGTATATGCGCCAAACACTTCCCAACGGCGGGTGAAAATACTTTCGCCGTAACGTTCTGTTCCGCCTCTAAACGCGGGTGTCCAATTCATTTCGCCGCCCCAACGTTCTTCGTGCAAATAGCGAGTTGCGATGCTAAACGCATTGAGGTCGAGTTTGTTAAAAACAGAGATGCGATTTTGTAAGGTAAGGTCGGTAAAGTTGTCGCCGTTGTTATCTATGGGATTGGTGTAATTGAAATAATTTACGCCTAAAAGTCCTGCGCTGTTAGTACCAAGGCGGTAGCGTGCGCCCAAGTCGGTATTGCTTTCGCCCCATCCCGAAGCAAAAGACTCCACAGAAAAAGCAGGTGAACGATCCGGGGTTTTGGTAATTAAATTAATTACACCTCCGATCGCTTCCGAGCCATACAGCGTTGAGGCAGGGCCTTTTATGACTTCCAATTGATCTATGAGCGCTTGTGGAATTCCTGACAATCCATATACGGTAGACAATCCGCTGACGATGGGCAAGCCGTCAATAAGTAGCATGGTATTTGCGCCTTCTTGTCCATTGATATGAATATCACCTGTATTACAAACATTACAATTGAGCTGCGGACGGACGCCGTTAATATTTTGCAACGACTCAAATACAGATGCACTGGGATTGGTTTCAAAAAAAGCAGGTCCATAGACCTCAACAGGAACAGCACTCTCACGCTTTGATATGGGCTTTAAAGTGCCCGAAACCACTACTTCTTCCAGTGCCGCATCGGGAACAAGTGTAATACTACCCAAGTCAACGGTAAACGTATTATCAAATTGTACAGGAATTATTTTTGGCTCAAAGCCTGTAAATGATACCACAATATTTTTGGGTGCGGAGGCTATTTTTAACAAAAAAGCCCCGGTATCAGTTGTTAATATACCTGTTTTGGAAGGCGCATGGTATACGGTTGCTCCTGTAAGTGGTTGCTGACTGTCCAAAACAACCCCAGTTACGGTAAACTGTGCAAATGCCGTTAGAGAAATGAGTGCATATGTGAAAAACAAAAATGATTTCATACGGTAGGCAAAAGTAGTATTTATAGTGCTGCCGTACGTGAAAAAAAGACGACCATCCGATAGGCTTTTTTTATCCAATAACGATTTGCTAACGTTTTTTAGAATATTATTTATAATTTAAATAAATCAGTTGTTTTTTTGTTTTATTGATATTTAAGTAATTTTATAGCATTTTTTATTGTAAAAGTATAGATTTTGTATAGGTTTTAATTAGAATATCATAATTTGAAAGTCTCTATATTGTGTACTTAATAATTTTAATCCTAAATATCATGAAATATATTTTTACTTTTTTAATTGCGCTATGTGCTACTGTTGCTTTTGGGCAACAATCAGTTTTAGAAGATTTTGAAGGAACACCTACTTTAGAAGGGTTTGAAGGCTTAGGGAGCGCTGCCATTGAGGCTGACCCTGCTACAGGGGGAACAAACGGCGACACATTTAAGCTAGTTACTGCATCTGGAGGAAATGGATGGCAAGGAGCACAGGTTGACTTGCCTTCTGAAAGCTATGCTGATTTAACTACAGACAAAACGATGAAAATTGATGTATACTCAACAACTTCTTTCTCTTTGATGGCTAAAGTTGAAGATAAAGTGGGGGCTCCCCCGGCACCCGCAGCTGCTGATACCCAAAATCATGGAGGCTCAGGCTGGGAGACATTAACATTTACATTTACAACAGGCTCAGATGGAACTACAACTGCCAACGGTACCTATACTAGAGTAGCTTTTTTTCCAAACAGAAAATCGGATGACTCTGGATGGAATAGCCCAGTTGCAGCTGTTACAATGTATGCCGATAATATAACAGCAGTTAAATATGTTGCAACGGGGCCAACGTGTTCTGATGGCATTATGAATGGAGATGAGACTGGAGTTGATTGTGGAGGAACAAGTTGCTCCCCATGTCCAGTTTTACCAACAACAGCTCCTACAACGCCACCCACAAGAGCTGCAGCTGACGTACTCTCTATTTACGGAGAAGCATATGGAACTGCTGTTGGATTAACCAATGTGGCATGGGATAATACAGACTTTGTTGAGGAAACCATAGCAGGTAATAAGGTTCTTAAGGCAGATTTAAGTAGTAGTGCTTTTTTTGGTGCTGATCTAAACACTCAACCTACAGACGCTTCAGCAATGACCCATTTCCATGTAGATTACTGGATTGCAGATGCTTTTAATACAGGACAAGTTTTAGATGCTAAATGGTCAAACCATGCAGGTGGTGGCGGAGAATCAAGTGCATTTTCAAAAACAGATGCATTAGTTACAGCAGATGTTCAAACCTGGAAATCAATTGACGTTGACATCAGCACACTTACTAACACAACCAGTGATGAATTATATCAGTTTATTGTCACAGCTGCTTACACAGGAGGTTCAGCGTCTTTGATTTATATTGACAATGTGTATTTTCATAAAAACACCACATTAAGCATGCAGGATATAGCAAAAGGTATTTCCGTACACCCCAACCCTTTTGCCAATCACATTGAAATTGAGGCCGCACATGCGGTAAACCAAGTGCGTGTATTTAACATTGCGGGGCAAGAAGTATTACGTGCTGCGCCACATGCAGCTACCTTCAAGTTAGACACGTCTGACTTAAAACATGGCGTATACATGCTTTCCTTGCAAGTAGGCAATACTGAAGTAACCAAGAAGTTGGTGAAATAAACAACTAGGTTTTAAAAAAACAAAACCTCGCCTTTTTTTCGAGTGAATTTCAGAATGAAATTTGTAACGAGAAAGGCGGGGTTTTTTACTTAAGCTTTTACTAGCGCTTTTTGTGCTTGCCTAAAATTATCTATGGCCACAAAATAGTCGGGGTCTTCCAGTACGTTAACATCACAAATTTTTTCTGCTTTTTTAATCAGCTTTACACAGTCAGACGACAAGTGGCGCAAGTGAATGTTTTTGCCGTTTTTCAAATACCGCTCGGTGAGTTTATTGACGCATTCTATCGCAGATTGATCTACTATACGGGATTCTTTAAAATCAATAATCACCTCATCGGGGTCGTCTTGAACATCAAACTTACTGGTAAACAATTCTATCGAACCAAAAAACAAGGGGCCGTAAATTTCGTAATGTTTTACCCCGTGTTCATCGGTGCGTTTACGTGCTCTAATACGCTTCGCATTTTCCCATGCAAACACCAGTGAAGAAACCACCACTCCTGCCAACACGGCAATCGCCAAATCAAACAGTACAGTAAGTCCCGTAACCAGCACAATCACAATAATATCTGCCTTAGGCACTTTGTTCCAAATGCGAAAAGTACTCCATGCAAATGTCCCAATAACCACCATAAACATCACCCCTACCAAGGCCGCAATAGGAACCTGTTCAATATAGTTCGCGCCAAATAAAATAAAACCCAATAGTGCCAACGCAGCCGTAATCCCAGAGAGGCGTCCGCGTCCTCCAGATTTGATGTTTATAATACTTTGTCCAATCATGGCGCAACCGCCCATTCCGCCAAAAAAGCCGTTTACGATATTCCCTAAACCTTGTGCAGCGCACTCACGGTTACCGCTACCGTGTGAGTCGGTAAGTTCGTCAATAAGGTTTAGCGTCATCAAAGACTCAATCAATCCGATAGCTGCCAAAATACACGCATAAGGGAGTATAAATAGCTGGTTTGCATAAGAAACCTCCACAAAAGGAACATTAAAACTTGGGAAGCCCGCCTGAATACCGGTGCCGCCATTTGCTACTACAAAAGATCGTACTGTTTCGGTTTCCAAACCGCCAAAAATGACCAAAACCGATACCACAACAATAGCTGTAAGTGCCGCAGGGACTTTTTTGGTGAGATAGGGTAAGCCAACCATGATACCCATGGTCAACCCAACAAGCCCTATCATGGTGAAAAGGGATACACCAGACAACCATTCGCCCTGACTCTTAAACATCCCCAACTGCGACAAGAAAATAACAATCGCTAAGCCATTCACAAAGCCCATCATTACCGAATGCGGAATCATACGTACAAATTTCCCCAAACGCAACACGCCTGCAGCTACTTGAATCAAGCCTGCTAAAATGAGGGTTACAAACAAAAATTGGAGTCCAGCGGTGTCGTTACCGCCAATCGCATTTCCTTCGCTAACCAAATGCACCATAACTACTGCCATAGCACCCGTTGCACCGGAAATCATGCCTGGTCTGCCACCAAAGATTGAGGTGATAAGTCCCATCATAAAAGCGCCATAGAGTCCCACTACCGGAGAAACACCTGCTACAAAAGCAAAAGCAACCGCCTCTGGCACAAGTGCTAAAGCTACCGTTAGTCCAGAAAGGATATCGTTTTTAACGCTTCCACCGTTGGTGGTGTCTATAAGTTTAAATGGCTTCATCAGAGAAATTTAAGCGGTAAAAGTAGGGGAATTAAGATAAAATACTTTGTCTTAGCACAATTTCCTGTTTTTTAATAAACAGTACTTTAGCAAAAATTATAACGGATGAATCTACTAACGGTAGAAGGCATTTCAAAAGCATATGGCGAACGGGTCATTGTTGAACCCCTTTCCTTTGGCGTGAGCAAAGGACAAAAAATTGCATTAATTGCCAAAAACGGAAGTGGAAAAACCACCATTTTAAAAATTATTGCGCAACAAGACACCCCCGATACGGGTCAGGTCAACTTCCGAAAAGGAACGCATATATCTTACCTGCCTCAAGACCCCGCCCTAGACCCTGAAAAAACCGTAGAGGAAATTATCTTAGAATCAGGAAATCAAGTTTTGGAGGTTATTGCTGACTACGAAGAGGCCTTGCAAAATCCCGAAGATACCGAGCGCTATCAAAAGGCGTTTGAAGCCATGGAGCAACACCAGGCTTGGGATTTTGAAACTCAATACAAGCAGTTGCTAAGTAAGCTGAAACTAGACAATCTGAGCCTTAAAGCAAGTGCCTTGTCTGGAGGGCAAAAAAAGCGGGTTGCGCTTTGTATTGCGTTGCTTGAAAAACCAGATTTACTTATTCTTGATGAGCCGACAAACCACCTAGACTTGGAGATGATTGAGTGGCTTGAAGCCTATTTTGTTAAAGAAAAACTAACGCTGTTAATGGTCACACACGACCGTTATTTTCTTGAACGGGTGTGTAATGAAATCATTGAGCTTGATAATGGAAAACTGTTTAGTTACAAAGGAAGCTATTCGTATTTTTTGGAAAAACGCGCCGCACGCATAGAGCAACTTGAAACCGAAGCGCACAAAGCCAAGCGCCATTTTACCAAAGAACTGGAGTGGATGCGTCGTCAACCTAAAGCGCGAACCACCAAGTCCAAATCTAGAATTGAGGATTTTAAAAAAATCAAAGCGAAAGCACAGCAACGAAGAAACGAACACGAGGTGCAATTGGAAATCAACATGGAGCGTTTGGGCTCCAAAATGATTGAAATGCATCGAGTATCCAAGGCCTTTGATGAAAAAGTGATTCTTCAAGGGTTTGATTATAACTTTCAGCGCAATGATCGGATTGGGATTATTGGCAACAACGGAACGGGCAAATCTACCTTTCTCAAACTCCTCACCAATACCATCAAACCCGATGGCGGAAAAATTGTTTGGGGCGACACACTTAAGTTTGGCTATTACACACAGGAGGGAATACATGTAAAGCCCGATCAAAAGGTCATCGAAGTCATTAAAGAGTTTGGCGAATTTATACCCCTCAAAAAAGGACGTAAAATTTCCGCTCAGCAATTACTCGAACGCTTTTTATTTGACCGCAAAAAACAATACGACTTTGTAGAAAAGCTAAGTGGAGGAGAACGTAAACGACTGTATTTGTGTACGGTACTAATCCAAAACCCCAACTTTATTATATTGGATGAACCCACGAACGATTTGGATATTGTTACCTTAAATGTATTGGAAAATTTTCTCCTCGATTTTCCTGGATGTTTGATTGTTGTTTCCCATGACCGCTATTTTATGGATAAAATTGTGGATCATCTTTTTGTCTTTAGAGGAAAGGGGGAAATTGAAGATTTCCCTGGAAACTATTCCGACTTTAGAGCCTATGATGGGCTTACAACAACCTCAGAAACTCCAAAGAAGAAACTAAAAACAGACTGGAAAAACAAAACAGAAAAAAAACCAAACTACGAGGAACAACGGGCACTAAAAAAACTGGAAAAAGAAATTGCTTCACTAGATGCGCAAAAAGAAAATCTACAACAGCAATTCAATGACGAATCGCTATCGCCCGAAGACATCAAAAGCCTTTCGATTGAACTAACAGCAGTCGAAAAAACCTTGGAAACTAAATCTAATGAATGGCTTGAACGCTCCCTTGCACTAGAATAATACAACTTCTTTTTTATAATAACCAGAGCTTTTACAACGCATTTGTCAATTTATATATACAACCGTAATTGTATTACTTTTGTACCATAAATGATAAAGCGTTTATTTCCAATACTTTCATGGCTCCCAAACTATAGCAAAGCCTATCTCAGCGGAGACCTTTCGGCTGGTTTTACGGTAGGTGTCATTCTTATTCCGCAAAGCATGGCATACGCCATGATTGCAGGGCTTCCTCCAGTTTATGGTCTTTATGCTGCGCTAATGCCGCAATTGGTTTATGCACTTATGGGTACTTCACCACAGCTCAACGTTGGGCCCGTTGCTACAGACTCTCTTTTTGTGGCAGCAGGACTAGGTGCGCTATCTATTTCGGGTATAGATACTTACATTGCTATGGCGATGATTTTAGCATTATTTGTCGGCTGTATTCAAGTGGTGCTTGGCCTATTCAAAATGGGGTTTTTGGTCAATTTTTTATCTACCCCCGTGATTAGCGGATTCATATCTGCCGCCGCAATAATTATTGGCTTCAGTCAAGTGAGTCATTTACTCGGAATTGAGGTCGGTAGAAACAGTAAAATACAACACATAGTAGCCGCTGTAATCAATGAATTACATCAAATCAATGTCTATGCATTTGGTATTGGTGTCATTGCCATAACACTCATATTGATTATGCGAAAAATTAGCAAACGAATTCCTGCGGCTTTGGTAGTTGTGGCGCTTAGTATTGTAGCAGTAATGACATTAAAACTACAAGCCAAAGGGGTAGAAATAGTTGGTAATATTCCAAAAGGACTCCCTGTTTTTGCACTGCCAGAGCTTGATTTTTTAACGCTAAAAGCACTATTCCCAATTGCTGTTACATTAGCGCTTATTGCTTTTATGGAGGCCATGTCTGTTGTAAAAATCATGGAAAGCAAGCATAAAAGCCACATAAGAGCAAATCAAGAATTGATTGCACTAGGAATGTCAAATATCGTCGGTGCCTTTTTTAAGTCATATTCGACAACGGGTAGTCTAACTCGAACAGCTATAAACGATTTGAATGGTGCCAAAACAGGGCTTGCCAGCCTTGTAAGTGCTGCCGTAATTGCGCTTACACTGATGTTTTTAACGCCCCTATTTTACTCTTTACCCAACGCTGTATTGGCAGCTATAATTCTTGTGGCCGTTTTTGGACTGATTGATATCCAGTATCCCAAACAACTTTTTAAAACACGCAAAGACGAATTTGCGTTACTGCTTGTAACCCTATTACTCACTCTTTTTGTGGGAATTACAGAGGGCATTTTGTTTGGAACGCTATTGGCGTTATTACTCATGGTGTACAGAACCTCTAAGCCACATTTTGCTGTATTAGGAAGGATAAAGGGAACGTCATATTTTAGAAATATTGATCGGTTTAAAGAAAATATTGAACACACACCTGAAGTACTTGTGTTTCGCTTTGATGCGCAATTGTATTTTGGGAATAAGGATTATTTTAAATCCAGTTTACTGAAGGCTATTGCCCAACAACATAATCCGCCTGAGACAGTTATTATTAAGTCAGATCCTATCAACTACATAGATAGTAGCGCCGTGTTTATGCTTAAACGCTTGATTGCTGAACTGCAACAACAAGGAATTCGAGTGTTGTTTTCAGAAGTAATTGGTCCAACTCGAGATATCATTAAAAAATCAAAATTAATAGACCTTGTTGGACATAAAAACTTTTTTGTAAACACCTTAGAGGCCTACGAGTTTGCTATCAATAAAACGTCAAAAACAAGTTTTCAAGAAAAAATTTCACTCCAAACAAGAAGTAATAAATAATAATTATAAACTGTACTTTTACAACTACAATGAAACTATTATGACAGTTGAACAATTGTATACGGGGTGTTTGGCACAAGGTGCTTATTATATTGAAAGCGAAGGCGAAGTGGCTATTATTGACCCGCTACGTGAGACGGCGCCCTATTTGGAGCGTACCAACAGAGACAACGCTAAAGTCAAATATGTTTTTGAAACACATTTCCATGCCGATTTTGTAAGTGGTCACTTAACGCTTGCAAAACAAACTGATGCACCCATCATTTTTGGCCCAAACGCCAATCCAAGTTTTGATGCTATTAGTGCTGTTGACGGGCAAGAATTCCCATTGGGCAAGGCTACTATTGTTGTAATCCACACGCCAGGGCACACCATGGAGAGCACCACTTATTTGCTCCGTGATCCTGACGGGAAAGACCACGCTATTTTTACAGGAGATACCTTGTTTTTGGGAGATGTAGGTCGGCCAGACTTGGCACAAAAAGCGGCTCACATGACCCAAGAAGATTTGGCAGGAACACTTTTTGAAAGTTTACGCACCAAAATCATGCCTTTAGCAGATGACGTCATTGTGTATCCCGCGCATGGCGCAGGTTCTGCTTGTGGTAAAAATATGATGAAAGAAACGGTAGACACTCTCGGAAATCAGAAAAAAATGAATTATGCCCTTCGTGCTGATATGACTAAGGACGAATTCATTAAAGAAGTTACAGACGGGTTACTGCCTCCTCCGCAATATTTTCCACTCAACGTAAAGATGAATAAAGAGGGTTACGCTGATTTAGACGAAGTTATTGCTAAAGGAACACACGCGTTATCTGCGGAAGCTTTTGAAGTTGCTGCCAACGAAACGGGTGCGGTTGTGCTAGACGTAAGGCATCAAAACGACTTTGTAAAAGGGCATATTCCGCGCTCCATTTTTATTGGGCTCGACGGTGGGTTTGCCCCTTGGGTAGGTGCGCTTATTGCCGATGTAAAGCAACCCATTTTATTAATAACCCCTGAAGGCCGAGAAGAAGAAGCAGTTACCCGACTTTCCCGCGTTGGTTTTGACAACACGCTTGGCTATCTCAAAGGGGGATTTGAGGCGTGGCAAGCTGCCAATAAAGAAGTGGATACCATAACTTCTGTTCCAGCTTCTGAACTTAAAGAAGCCTTAAAAAGTGAAAACATATCCGTGTTTGACGTGCGGAAAGAATCTGAATACACTTCTGAGCATATTCCAAGTGCACATAGTATACCACTTCGTTTTTTAAACACGCATCTAGCTGAACTTCCTGCCAAAGAAACGTTCTTTGTTCACTGTGCAGGTGGATATCGTAGTATGATAGCAGCATCAATACTAAAAAGTCGTGGAATTCATAATTTGATTGATGTCGCTGGTGGATTTAAAGCCATAAAAGAAGCCCATATAGAAGTAACGGATTACATCTGTCCTTCCACATTATAATGCTATATTCACACCTAAAATTTTAACATTTCGACTCCTTTTATCAATGAAATACGCTATCGTTTTCTTGATGATTTTTACTGTAAATCATCACTCAAATGCTCAATTATCCGGAATCGTTACCGATTTACAAAAAAACCCGCTTGAATACGCCACTGTTGCAGTGTTTGATGAAAACACCGAGACCTTAGTTTCGGGAGTTGTTACCAATGCTGAAGGGATTTTTTCTATTGACAACATCAACAGCGGTATGTATCGCGTGGAAAGTTCTTTTTTAGGCTATCAAAAAGTAACTATTCAAAATGTGCGTATTACTAGTACTGCGAAAACAGATTTGGGGACTATTGCGCTTCAATTGGGAAATACACTCAACGAAGTAACAGTAACTAGAGAAACGGCAACGGTACTAAACAAAATTGACCGCCAGGTATATGCGGCTGATGCGTTTAAAAGCGCTCAAGGCGGAACAGCGGAAGATGTTATACGTCAACTTCCATCAGTAAGCGTTGATGCGCAAGGCCATATTAGCGTTCGTGGAAGCTCGGGCTTTTTGGTACTCCTAAATGGAAAACCTATTCAAGGGAATGCAAGTAGTTTAATAGCGCAAATTCCTGCAAATGCCATACAATCTGTTGAGCTTATCACAGCTCCCTCTGCCAAATACGATCCAGATGGAACTTCTGGTCTTGTCAATCTTATTACAAAAAAAGGAAGCATCAATGGTGCTTACGGGCAATTGAATATAAAATCTGGATTGCCATCTATAGAGACGTACGGAAACGACAAAGCGCACCAACGCTATGGTACAGACGCAACCTATAATATTACAACAGATAAATGGAATGTTTCCTTTGGAGCAAATTACCTCAGAAACGACAAAGGTGGCAGACGCGAAGGCGATGTGTACACTGTAATCGATAATGTATTTACACGTTTTCCCTCAACAGGTGAGCGCAGTTTTGATGAAACAAATTACAACGGACGATTTACTCTAGAGTATACACCCAACACCAAAAGTGCCTTATCAATTGGATTTTTTGCGGGAAAGCGTTCTAAAAAACGATTGGCGGATATTGTGTACTACGACAATCATAAAATCAACCCCTATGGAAGCACTACAAAAATCACTTCCGACCCGTATTTCAATCATAACTTACGTGAACGAAAAAGTGATTTTGCTTTGGGGAATATTGATTATGCACTTACGTTTCAGAACAAGTCGAAGTTATCTTTATCTTTCTTATATGAGTACACACTTTTAGGCGGTCCAACTGTAAATCAAAACTTAGGACACCCAGACAACAGTGTACTTTTTCAAGACGAATACAACACGAACGATAATCCGCTGCATGGCGTACGTACACAAGTGGATTATGCTATTCCATTGAAAAACGGAAAAATAGAAGTGGGCTATCAATACCGCAACTTGGACCACACGGGAGATTTTGTGTATGAGCGTCGTACCAGCTTTAACGATCCATTTGTGTTGGTTCCCGCCTTTTCGAGCGAGGTGAATTTAACACGAGAAATACATGCTGTGTATGGACAATTTTCTGTAAAAAAAGGGGCGTTTAGTTATAGCGCAGGCGTTCGCGTAGAAGCCATGGATAGAACACTTGTGCTAAAAGACAAAGCCAATACAGTAGATGATAAACTGTACTACGATTTTACAAAAGCGTATCCATCGGCATCTGTTCAGTATGCGGTAGATGGGAACACAAAAGTTAAGATGGCGTACAGCAAACGTGTGGAACGTACCACGACTTTTAAAATGAATCCGTTTCCGGAGCGTGAACACTCCGAAACCTTGGAACAAGGCGATCCTAATCTCAAACCAGAATTTATTGATTTGATTGAGCTTGGTATAGATACAAAATTGGGCAGCCATAGTGTTTTTGCTACGGCGTATTTTAGAAACACGCAACATGTAGTTAACAGGGTAAATACCGTCTATAACGACAGCATTTTAAATCGTATTTACTCCAATGTGGGAAGCGCAAAAACGTTTGGCCTTGAGCTTGGGGCTCAGCTAAAATCAACAAATAAATGGCAGAATTTTATAGGAGCAAATGTATATCACTATGCGCTTAAAGGCTCTTTTGACAACAGGCCTATAAACACCAACGCAACTATTTTTAGCCTAAATGCAAATTCCACGTATTCGTTTTGGAAGAATGCTTCTTTACAATTTACATTTAACTATTTGTCGGACAGGGTGACTGCACAAGGAGAAGATTCGAGGTATTACACCCCAAATTTGACGTTTCAAAAATCGTTTTTGGACAATAGACTCAAAGCAACAATGCAATGGCTGAACATAGACATGGGGCTTTTGGACACAAACGAACAGCGCATTACCACCTGGCGAGCAGATGAATTTTATACCACAACCAACTATATCTACGAAGTTGATATGATTTTACTAAACCTATCATATGTTTTTAAAAACGGGAAAAATAAATCCAAATTTATTGACAGCGAGTTTGGTAAACGAGAGTTTTAGTCCAAATGCAACAACTAATTTTAGTGGTATTGCTTTATGGCTTCACAAGCTTGATCCGTGTTAGAAGGCTATGCGTTGTCATGTATAAATAGGTAAAGTCTGCGTCAAATGCACAGTTTGTTGTGCGCTGATCCGTATGAACAGTACCTAAATGCGTTCTACTGAAAAGCTTGTTTGAGCTTGCACACCACCCATATGGACAACAAAACATAAAAATGTAATTAGAAAGGATTTTGATTTATTGAGCATTATTAAAAATGAAATTTGCTTCAATACATAAGGATTGTGGTTAATATTAGTCGTGTAAGAGTAGTTTACGTAAAATTGTGTGATATTTCTTACACTATTGATTACAAATGATAGCTTTACGAAAAAGAAACTGTAAAATGACCCTCAAAAAAAGGGCTTTTTCATGTCAATTTTTCGAGTTGATTTATGTCTTTCACGTAATTTTTAACCCTTTATTTAAAAATTTAACATAATTTTACACTTTAATTAAACTAAACAATTATGAAAACTAAATTTTTATTTACCATATTTATTGTTTCATTGTGTTTTAGCACGATGCACGCGCAAGAGGCACCTACTTTTAGCGTAGCTGGTACTATAGACACGTACTACAGAAGTGCAAAGTTTGCTCCTG
>ERZ802827.58-NODE-58-length-56648-cov-9.37316_pt1 | contig 56648 bp, 40 predicted proteins | sample MGYA00345652_ERZ802827 | MGnify/ENA primary metagenome ERZ802827 (study PRJEB30503, sample SAMEA104212372) | marine metagenome | biome: Westerlies Biome; feature: [SRF] surface water layer (ENVO:00010504) within the epipelagic zone...; material: water (ENVO:00002006)... | reverse complement strand
GTTCAGCTCCAAAGACGAAGCTATTTGAGAAGAATAGAGTGCCGAGAGTAATGATTCGCAGCAAAATCGTTTTCACAAATGTTTCTCCTAAAAGCTATCGAATAGAGTTTGCAAAAAAGGTGGTAATGATAGGCGTAAATCTCTAATTGTTGGGCATATTAGCATAGAGGCATGCGTGAATTACGAGGTTTAATTATTTTCAAGATTCATTAAATGCGCATTAGTTTTTGACAGGATTACGATAAATCTATCCAAGTAGTAGACTCCTGCAAAATTTTGTCTCACTATAAACATTGTTCCTCATTAATAGAAAAAATAATGGATTATCTGGATACATCTAAGTGACTGGCCAAAGACTACGTTTTTTTGAAAAATCATTGGGTCAACGTCATATTGTTGAATCCGATAAGTACCTCTATAAATCCCCAAAAGCTGGCCATAACTTGGTAGTAATTGGCACAGGGACTATGGGTCAGGAGCACATGTACGTTGCAACATTGCTTGGACGCGCAAGGATTCATGGCATCTATGACTCGAATGCTCATAGTATGGATATGGCTGAAGATAACTTTAAGAGGTATTGCAATGATGCCTTAGTGCGCTACGGTAGTTTGCAGGAGGCCTGCATGGATCCCGACATTGATGCAGTAATGATTTGTACTCCGAATCATACCCACTTCGATATTCTCTCTGTGGCGATGGGGACGGATAAACCAATATTTCTAGAGAAGCCAATGGCGACCTCAATCGAGGATGCGAAAAGTATTGTTGATGCCTGTGAGGGCTATGAGGCGTTTGTGCAGCTAGGATTGCAGTATCGATACAAGTCTCAATATGTCGAAGCCCTTCATGAGTTAAAGCAGCGTAAATCGCTGGGCTCTCTCAAGACGATAAGTTTGAGCGAGCATCGTCCACCCTTTCTGGATAAGGTCGATCAATGGAATAAGTTTAACCAAAATACAGGCGGCACTCTGGTAGAGAAGTGCTGTCACTACTTTGATTTAATGAATCTGATGGCTGATGCAGCACCCATACGCGTCTATGCAACGGGAGGGCAGGCGGTAAACTTTATAGATTTTACGAGGGATAGCGCCGCCTCGGATATTGATGATCACGCCTTCGTTATTATTGATTATGCTAATGGTGTTAGAGGAAACTTCACGCTGAACATGTTTTGCCATGATTTTACCGAGGATCTTACTCTGTGTGGAGATGTCGGTCGTCTAACAGCCAAGGAGGTATTCAATGTGCACCAGCGGCAACCCTCGAAGGCAACGATATCGTTACAGCTAGGGGAGGGTGGGGCATCTAAAGAGTCAGATGTCACCTACAGCAGAGATATTGAGGAGAGCGGGCACCATGGCGCTACATATTTTGAGCACATTGCCTTTATTGATCAAATTGAAGGTAAAGAGACTCAGTCGGCTACCCCGTTGCAGGGGCTCTGGTCAATGATCGTCGCGTTTGCGGCGCAAGCGTCAATAGCTGAGGGGCAGGTAATAAACATAAATGAATTTATGAAAGTTAATGATTTATCGAAATTTTTAGACTAGAACGGGTTACTTATGAATCAATCCATTAACGTGACAGGGCAGACCATGCCGGCTGTTGGCTTGGGCCTTTGGAAACTAGACAGCAGTGATGTTGCCGGCACGGTCTACGCGGCAATTAAGAGCGGGTATAGACATCTTGATAGCGCTGCAGACTATGGTAATGAAGTTCAGGTGGGAGAGGGGATTGCTCGAGCAATATCTGATGGGCTATGTTCACGGGAAGACCTCTGGATTACGTCCAAGTTATGGAATACCTACCATCGATACGAGCATGTGGAAGTGGCTTGCAAGAGGTCCTTGACTGACTTGGGTATTGATCACTTTGATTTATATCTCATTCATTTCCCCATAGCGCTAAAGTATGTGGATATTGACCGGCGCTATCCTCCAGAGTGGTTGTTTGATCCTAGTGGAGAGGACCCATCCATGGAGCTAGATTCTGTTCCCTTGAGTGAGACGTGGTCTGCAATGGAGGGCTTGGTTGAGAGTGGTTTGACTCGGAAAATAGGAGTATGTAACTACAATACTGGCTTACTCCATGATTTGATGAGTTACGCTCGAATTAAACCAGCGATGTTACAAATAGAGTCCCATCCCTACCTGACACAAGAGGCTCTATTGCGCACTGCTTCGTCCTATAACATTGCTGTCACTGCGTTTTCGCCACTTGGGGCGCTGTCCTATGTATCCATTGATATGGCAACCGAGGCCGATTCTGTTTTAAAGGAGCCGGTGGTGATGGCTGCCGCTGAGAGGGCTTCAGTGACGCCAGCGCAGGTAGTCCTGCGTTGGGGGGTACAGAGAGGTACGGCCGTAATACCTAAAACCAGTCGATCAGAGCGGCTAGTAGAGAATCTCTCTCTAGCTCATTTTGCGCTTACAAATGAGGAGATGGAGGCTATTTCAGGATTAAATCAGAACCGCCGTTTTAATGATCCAGGTGTTTTTTGTGAGGGCGAATTTGGACGGTTTCATTCAATCTACGATTAAGGGATTAATAAAAAGCTATGAGTGAGTTTAGCGCACAAATAGTTAGTTTACCCACGCAACAGAAGTATGCAGGTAGTGTGTTCCCGTTACTTTATAAGGGACGTCCTATCGATGATGATGCTGTGCTGCATTGGGTTGAGAAAAATAAGGTAAAAATAGAAGATGAACTGAAAACTCATGGAGCCATATTATTTAGAGATATGGGCGTTAATGATGATCAGGATTTTGATCGTTTTATCAGGGCCTTTGATTGGCCCAGCTTTACTTATGAGGAGTCCTTATCAAATGCGGTTAGACGTAATCGTACGGAGTTAGTTTTTACAGCCAATGAGGCGCCACCAGATGTATCAATTTTTCTCCATCACGAGATGGCTCAAACTCCAATCTATCCGTCCAAGTTGTTCTTTTATTGTGAGCTCGCCCCGCAATCGGGCGGTTCTACACCAATCTGTCGGTCTGATATCCTTTTAGAACACCTGAAGAGAGAAATCCCTAATTTTGTAAGTGCTTGTGAGGATAGGGGAGTGAAGTACTCCCAGACAATGCCATCGGATAATGATTTAGAGTCGGGTCAGGGTAGGAGTTGGGGTAGTACCCTTAGCGCTAATAGTCCAGAGGAGGCCGAAACTAAATTGCGGAGATTGGACTATGAATGGCAATGGAGAGATGATGGATCTTTAAGTGTAATAACGCCCCGACTTCCAGCTATCAGAATTTTAGATGATGGACGTAAGGTATTTTTTAATCAGCTGATTGCAGCCTTTAGGGGTTGGCAGGATGCTAGAAACGTCGGTGAAAAGTCTATCTGTTACGGGGATAACTCTCCTATATCCAATGGGGATATGGAGGTAGTCATCAGGCTATCAGACATGCTCACCTTCGATGTTCCCTGGCAGACTGGGGATATTGTACTGGTAGATAATTTTATGACAATGCATGGGCGTCGGCCCTTTGGGGGTCAAAGGCGAGTGCTGGCTTCACTTGTGGCTTAGGGATGTCATAGTTCATTGAAACGCGTTATTCTATTATCCATAGACAGAGGGAAACATTTCGTTGAGTTAGGTCTTGCTGCAGAGATGTTTCAGTTCAAGCGAATTTTTTAGGGGCCACTTCATTTTGATGCATTATAAAGCGATTATTTTCAGTATCTCTGCCTGCCTTTTACTTGGCTTACTGCCATCAAAGGTAACTGCTTCGGAGTATGATATTGATGGAAATGGGGAAGAAGATGCGCTCACTGATGGGCTATTATTTCTGCGTCATGAATTTGGCTTGACGGGAACGACACTAACCACAGGAGCGCTAGCGTCAGATGCGACGGCAAATAACCCAGAGTCGATCGCTAATTATATTGATCAAAGAACTACAGTGTTTGACCTGGATGGCAATGGGTCAACCGATGCATTGACAGACGGATTGCTGTTGTTAAGACATTTGTTTGGTTTGTCCGGCGATGCCATGACTAACGGTGTGATTGGTCTTGACGCGACAAGAATCAACTACGAGCAGATTAAGTCGCATATAGATACAGAGCGGAATCCATCGACACCAGGTAATAAGCGCCCTTTCTTTACGTCTTCCTCGTCATTCGATGTAGAGGAGAATCAAACTGTTATTGGGACGGTGATTGCTACGGATTCTGACGGGGATAACATAAGTTATTCAGTATCTGGAGATGACGCGTCTGCTGTTAATATTGATCCATCAAGCGGGGCCATGTCCTTTCTCATACCTGCCGATTATGAATCTGTTCAATCTTATTCAATAAAAGCCGTTGCCAGTGATGGAATTGATGAAACTACCCAAAATATCTCCATCGTTATCACAAATATACCTCCACCGACTCTAAGTGAGGTGGCGATCAGTGGCACCTATAATGATGGGCAGTCAGAGGAGCTGCTATTTTTAAGTAAAAATGGGAAGGTTTTCTCTGGTCGAACATCGCATAACGGCGCAGTAGACAAGCTCATTGCGAGTTTCGAATACACTGGAAGCTCTGTTTCTATAGACGGTGTTGTTCAGGAGAGCGGTATAACAGTCAACGATTTTACTGACATTGTTCCCTATACAGTCACGAATTCGGATGGAGATATTGAGAATTTTACGGTTGATTTAACTCGATTCACTGGGTTACCTATCGTATATCTTAAAACCGATGGCTCTGTTGGGATCGATTCGAAGGATGACTATGTAGAGGGTGATACCTCTATATTTGGCGGAAGGAATTTCGATGACCTTGAAGAGGTAGAGATGAAAATCCGCGGCCGTGGCAACTCGACTTGGATGCACCCCAAGAAGCCGTTTCAAATGAAATTAGAAGATAAGGCTGAATTTTTGGGTATGCCAAACGACAAGAAGTGGCTGTTTTTAGCGGAGTACTCAGATAAGACGCTGCTGCGGAATAAAATATCCTTTGAGATGGGTTATCTGAGTAATCTTGATTGGACCCCGCAGGGTCGGTTCGCCGAAGTTTATATAAACAATCAATACAACGGAACTTACCATGTCACTCAAAAGGTCGAGGAGACTAATAACCGAGTGCCGCTGGGGGACACGGGTTACTTACTGGAGATTGATCACCCTGATCGAATAGATGCTGATGAAGACGTTTATTTTGATAGTGTGATGGATGATCGCTATTTTGATACCTGCCCGTCGGGAAGGTTTCTAATTAATATCAAAGAGCCGAGCCTCGATTACGATAGCGCTGAATTTACTTACATCAAAGATCTTATAGCAGACTTTGAGAGGTCTCTCTTTAGCACACGATTCTTAAGTGAAGCGGATGGCTACCTTAATCATATCGATGTTAATAGTTTTGTGGATTGGTATTTGATTAGTGAGATTACTAAAAATGTAGACTCTAAATGTTTCTCTAGTATCTTTTTGAATGTGATGCCGGGCGAGAAGATAAAGATGGGTCCGCTTTGGGATTTCGACCTGTCATTTGGTAACGTCGACTACGCGGATAGTCGTTATGCCGAGGGATGGTGGGTCAAATATCATCCGTGGTATTACAGACTTTTTGAAGATCCAGCATTTGTTGAACTGGTTAAGGCAAGGTTTGCCTATTTTCGAGGTAATCAAGATTTGATTCTTGAAAAAATAGATACCTATGCCGAGCAACTGCAGTGGTCTCAGCAGGAGAACGATGATTTATGGCAAACAATTGGCGTGTTCGTATGGCCAAATCCCGTCGCTTTCGATACGTATCAAGAGGAAGTGGATCACATGAAAATGTGGTTCAGAAATAGAATGGATTGGCTTGATGACGCGATAAACAATTTGACCAATGACTCGGGTGATGATGGGCAGACTGCGATAATTCACGCGATACCAGGCTTGATTCAGGCTGAGGATTTCAGTGCGATGGAGGGTATTCAGGTTGAGAGTACTGGCGATGTGGGAGGAGGTTCGAATGTCGGATATATCAGTGCTGGAGACTGGCTTGAGTATACGATCGATGTCTCCAGTACGGGAAGCTACTTATTTGAGTACCGTGTGGCGAGTTCAGGGGGTACTAACGGCTTTGAGGTCTTGGTCGATGGAGTCCAAGTTGATTCTCAAAGTATCCCTGACACTGGCGGTTGGCAGTCCTGGGTGACTATCTCGGCTGTGTTTGAATTAAGCGCCGGAAATCAGGTGTTGAGACTCAATGCAGTTGATGACTCCTGGAATATAAATTGGATAGATGTGACAACTCAATAAATATGTAAAATAAAGTTGGCAAGGAGCGCAACTTGAAAGGAATCAGCAGATGAATATCTTGGTTTTCATAATATCTATTCTCACTGCAGGCCTTGTTTTTTCTGAAGAGAATAAGATATCAAGAAGTGATCTTATTGAGCAATTCAATCAGGCACAGCGTTGTTTTAACTCTACTTCCACCTCAAATAGATCTGCAGGTAGAAAAATATATTGTGCAGAGTGGTCTCTGGAAGAGGGCCGTCGTTTGTTTGAACCCGACAGTTTGAACATCGCGGCGCTGACCTATAATTATGGCAAGGCCTTAAAGCGAGGAGATAAGAAAAAAGCTCTTGATGTACTGGGCGAGTCCCTCGAGCTCTATGAGGCCATTTATGGTGAGTCTTCTCTTGAGGTAATCAATATCCTCATTGATATGGGAGAAAGTCGAAAAGTAAAAGCTATTGCAAAAAAGAACTTCGATCAAAACTCAGTCGAATACGCAAGAATTCTCCTAGATTTATCCTTGAGTGAGATGATAAATTTGAGAGAAACGAGTCGGTATGCACGTTCAGCTCTTGAGATATATCGTGAGAAGGAGGGAGTCGAATCTCATAATACCGCTTCTGCAAGTTTCCAGATGGGTAAGGTCAAGTTTGCTCAAAAAAAGTACGAGTCAGCTATACCCTATCTTATCGGAGCAACAAAACATCCAGAGGTAGCCATTTTTGCTCATGGCTGGTTAGTTCGAGCTTATGGGCTCACTGATCAAGATGTTATGGCAAGCTACCACGCAACGCACATCGGTCAATCCCAGAAGGGAGAGAAGGCAGATTTGGTTCCGCTTTTCGTTCCGAGCCCTGAATATCCGGAACTTGCTCGTAGAAGGGGTATAGAAGGGTTTGCAATTATCAAATTCACAATTTCCAAGGAGGGACGTATCACCGACATTGTATTAGTTAAAGAGTCACCAGAGTCTTATGGTTTTGGTGGGGAGGCGCTCAAAGCTGGCACTAGACTTCTTTACGCGCCACGCTTTGTTGACGGCGTGGCCCAGGAGGTGCCGGGGCATCTTTACAAATACAGCTTCAAAATGAGATATTAGTTTATCTGCCGAGTCTTACCCTCCCAGTAGGGCTTTCTGAGCTCACGCTTGAGCAACTTACCTGAGGGATTTCTCGGCAGTACGTCAGTGAAGTCAATACTCTTTGGGACCTTATAGCCAGCAATTTTATCTCTGCAGTGGGAGATAATATCAGCCTCATTGGCCTCTGAATTCGGCTTAAGTACAATGATGGCCTTGACAGCCTCGCCCCACTTGTCATCAGGCACACCGATCACAGCGACATCGCCGACGGCTTCGTGGGCGAATAGTGCATTCTCAACTTCGGCGGGGTAGACATTCTCACCACCAGATACAATCATGTCCTTGATCCTGTCATGAATGTAAAGGTATCCATCCTCATCTAGATAGCCTGCATCACCTGTAAAGAACCATCCATCCTGAATTGATTTGGCCGTCGCATCGCTATTGTTCCAATAGCCCTTCATCAAGCTCTTTGACTGGTAAACTATTTCGCCGACCTCATTAGGTGGTAATAGCTGACCCTGCTCACCAAGGATACGTACCTCAGCCGTCGCAGCGGACTTGCCGCATGATCTGAGTTTTCCAAGAGCTGGATCATGATCTTCCGGAGGTAAAATGGTTCCTGCGCCACAGGTCTCAGTTAGTCCATAGACCTGGCAGAAGTCACACTTGAAGATGTCTTTGGCGGTCAATAAAACTTCTTCCGAGATTGGACTCGCTCCATAGAGAAGCATATCTAAGTTCGAAAAGTCTCTATCTCTAACACCGGGAATGGAATTTAAAAACATGATCACTGCAGGCACAAAGAACGCGTACTTGATTTTATATTTCTCAAGTAAATCTAAAATAACGACGGGATCCACATCCTTTAAGATGACATTGGTGAGACCTTGGCATAGTCCTACGACGCCAACATTGACTCCGGCCACATGGAAGATTGGCATTGCGACAATACTTGCCTCTCCCTCGTTCCAATCACCCCAGCCGCCATTGGCCGCTTGATCAAGAACATCGAGGTAGTTTCCGTTAGTGAGTTGGACGCCCTTTGGATGGCCTGTGGTTCCACTGGTATATAGCTGTATTACGTCATCATCAGGCGAGATGGGCAGCATTGGATCACTGACTTCTTGAGAGTCTCGCCACTCGCGGTAGTCGGTCCAAACATTGTGATCGCCATCTATCGCGATGACCTTCCTAACACTGCTAAGACTGCTTTGCATTTGTTCAACAACCTCGTAAAAATCTGCTCCAACAAATAGGATATCTACGCAGGCATCATTAATGATGTACTCAATTTCAGGCGCAGCAAGTCGCCAATTAACACCCGCAATAACAACGTTAGCTTTGGCGGCACCAGACATTACCTCAAAAAAGTAGTCGCTATTTTTCCCAAGGTATCCAATACGGGTGTCTGGCTGGCAACCCTCTTTTATGAGGCCATTGGCAATTTGACTTGCCATTTCGTCAAGCTTGGCATAGGTCGTCTCCCTACCTTCAAAGATCTGTGCCACTCGATTAGCATTTATTTTGGCTTGATAACGACTAATATCTGCAACACAACTCAGTTGATCTAGTGCGATCATGTCTCTTTCCCTCTCAAATACGCATATCTGCTGGTAATTATTTTTTTCTATAGTTTACTGACTAGACAGAAGGGTGCAACAAAATCCGTCTTGGGGTTTAGTCCAATTGGAACCGGCAGGTCGCTGTAAATATTGATTTATCTGTCATTTAGGCGACATACTTTACCACTGAATTAGGGTATTTTGCTGTTTTATGAGTTTTGTGGAAGGGATACGTTATGTCAATGGTAGTCAATCGTCGAGATCTTGATTTTATACTTTATGAGACCTTGGGTTTGGAGAGCGTTCTTCAGTCCGATAGGTATGCCGATTATGACAGGGAGTCATTGGACGCGATATTAGATCTATGCCAGACGATTGCGGAGGATCAGTTCCTACCTTGTGCTGGAAAGTTAGATGCCAATGAGCCAAAGTTTGTCAATGGGAAAGTTGAAACTATTCCTGAGCTGAAGGAGGCGATCAACGCCTACCAGGAGGCTGGACTTTGCACGTCGGCTTATGACTCAGAAATAGGAGGGATGCAGCTTCCCTGGATGGTGGATCAGGCACTAAATGGGATGTTTGTTTGCGCTAATAATCCAGCTCACATGTATCTTTTCCTAACACAAGGTGTTGCCAATATGCTGGATGCCTGTGGCTCCAGAGAGCTAAAAGATAAATTTCTGCCTAATCTAGTCGAGGGTAAGTGGTTTGGGACAATGTGCTTGTCCGAACCTCAGGCAGGCTCGTCTCTTGCTGATATAAGAACCAAAGCTGAGCTCAATGCTGACGGATCCTATTCTATCAGCGGTACTAAGATGTGGATTTCTGGTGGGGAGCAGGATTTAACTGAAAATATCATTCATATGGTCCTTGCTAAAATTCCGGGGTCGCCGCCGGGGGTAAAGGGCATTTCCTTGTTTCTAGTGCCCAAGTGCCGTGTCAATGATGATAGGAGTATTGGTGAATACAATAATATAGCGCTTGCAGGTCTAAATCATAAGATGGGATGCCGCGGTGCTACCAATTGCCTCCTGAATTTTGGCGAATCAGGCGAGTCTATAGGTTACCTAGTAGGGGAGCCAAATCAGGGCCTAGCAAATATGTTTCATATGATGAACGAGGCACGTATTTCGGTGGGCATGTCTGCGGTGATGACTGCAATGGGAGGTTACTTGTACTCCTTAGACTATGCTCGCAATCGTCCTCAGGGCCGACCACTGGTCAATCGTAATCCAGAGGAGCCACAGATAATGATTAGTGGGCATGCGGATGTTAAGCGTATGCTAATGACTCAAAAAGCCTTTATTGAAGGCGCTCAAACATTGATGTATTACTGCGCTGAGCTGATTGATAAAAAGAAGATCTCAGAGAATCAGGAGCTCAATCAGAGAAATGATCTGCTGCTTGATCTTCTTACGCCAATCTGCAAGTCCTGGCCATCAGAGTACTGTCTGGAGGCGAACAAGCTGGCGATTCAGGTCCTGGGAGGATACGGATATACGCGTGAGTACCCAGTAGAGAGACTATATCGAGATAATCGCTTAAATCATATACATGAGGGCACCTGGGGAATACAGGGTATAGATATACTCGGAAGAAAGGTAAGAATGCATAATGGAGCGGCGGTCTCTATTCTGCGTGAAGAGTTGCAGGTGACTCTGGATGAGGCGAGCTCCACTCCAGAACTGATGCCTTTCTGTGGGCAGTTGGAATCTGCACTGCAAAGTGTGGAAAGTACAATTTTAGCTACCAGTCAAGCTGAGGATCCGTCGTTGGCGCTCGCTAATGCCACGATCTTTTTAGATGCCATGGGTCATTTAGTTATCGCCTGGATGTGGTTAAAGCAGGGAGTCGCAGCTGTTAATGGAAAGCAAGCAGGAAATCCGTCAGATCTTGCATTCTATGATGGAAAGATTGCGGCGATGAAATTTTTCTTTGCTTATGAGCTACCTAAAATTAAGCCTAATCTTGAGCTTGTTGCTCAGTTAGACAGTACTTGCTACGATCTGCAAGAGGAACAGTTTATCGGAGTTTAGCGATTCAAAAAATTTCAATGGAAAATAAAAGGAGGTGATCTAGTGTCTAGTAGTTATTGTGTCACTGGGGGCCGAAAGGCTCCCTTTTAGTTTCTTATCCCTTCATATCTTCTAATTCGATTCCTTTAGTCTCATAGACGTACTTGATTACAAAGATAGCTGAAATAGCTGCACTTAGGGCATAAAAACCATAGGCACCTGCTAATCCTATTCCTGCGAGCATGATTGGGAACGTCATTGTAATGACAAAGTTTGAACTCCACTGGAAAAGACCACTCACAGCCAATCCAGAACCACGGATTTGATTGGGGAACATTTCTCCCAGCATAACCCACATTACAGGCCCCCAGCTCATATTGAAGAAGAAGACATAGGCATTGGCAGATACCAGAGCCAAGGTGCCCCAATTGCCCATAATTAGATCTCCATTTTCTCCTGTAGCGGAGTTGGAGAAGGCAACAACCATCAGACCTAGCGTGGTAGCCATCGCTATTGATCCCCACTTAAGTAGTGGCTTTCGACCAATTTTATCGATCACTGCGATAGTAATAAGACACGCTGCAATGCTCACTGCACCGCTGATGATGTTAATTAATAAGGCATCTGATTCTGAGAAGCCTACCGCCTGCCAGAGAACTGCCCCGTAATAAAATACGACGTTTATACCCACCAGTTGCTGGAAAGTTGCAAGTCCAATACCAATCCAAACTATATTTCTGACTTTACCAGAATTATCGTCAATTAAATCAGAGAGTCTTGGCTGATGTGCATCCGCGGCAAGAGATGCCTTAATTTCATCAATCTTTTGTAGAGCAGATGCCTCGCCATATAGTTTTGTTAATACTTCAAGTGCTTCGACTGAACGTCCTGAAACCATGAGGAAGCGAGGACTCTCAGGAATGAATAGAAGAGCGACGAGGAATAGACTGGCTGGGGCTAGTTCGATCCAGAACATCCACCGCCATGCCTCATATCCAAGCCAAAATTCTGCTGTAGAGACACCTGCAAATTTTGCAAGCAGATAGTTGCTCACGAAAGCTACGAAGAGACCCGTGATGATAGCAACTTGCTGCACAGTAGTTAGCATACCCCTATAAGCCGCGGGAGCTACCTCACTAATATATGCGGGAGCCATAACAGATGCAGCTCCAACTGCTAGGCCACCCAAGATCCGATAAAAGATAAACTCGGGAGAGGTAGAGGCAATACCCGAACCCCAAGCACTGACTAGGAAAAATAGAGCTGCAACGATAAGAATACTCTTTCGACCATATTTATCAGCCAGGCGGCCGGCAAAAAAAGCACCGACAGCACATCCAAGCAACATACTTGCTACGTTGAAACCAGTTCCTGCGCTATCGGAATTAAATGCACTTTGTAATCCATCCACAGTGCCGTTGATGACGCCGCTATCGAAGCCGAATAGGAATCCACCTATAGTCGCAACTATGCTGATAAAGGCGATAAAGACCGTGTTGTTGTCAGATTTTGAGCTCAATTTTCGTTCCTTAAATTATTGTAGTTGTTTTTCACTTAGAAGACTTTTCGGCTGATGGATTTGGGCCATCTCCAAACCCTGGTGTAAGTATATAGTGAGAGGTATCAAGGGCGCTACAACTCAGTTTGGTGGATAAATCCCTTATTACGGAGGGACTCATTAGTCATAATTTTCTATTTACAGAGACATTTGTTGAGAGGAAACTCCCCTCTGGGGCTATCCCCTCAGTTTTACACTACATGCGAAAAGGTATACATAATGTCTGCATACAAAGCTCCTGTGCAAGAATTCTCTTTTATCCTGGAGGAACTCGTTGGTTATGAGAGTCATAGTCAACGACCCGGTTACGAGGATGTAGGCATGGACATGCTTGATGCTGTTTTGCCAGAAGCTGCCAAGTTTTTCGAACAAGTTATAGCGCCAACTAATGCCACTGCAGACAGCCAAGGGACCCATATAGAGAATGGTGAGGTTGTCACTGCCCCTGTCCTTGATGGACTGAGTGATCAGTTAGTTGAAGGTGGATGGAATGGTTTGAGTGGCGATACTGCCTTTGGAGGATCCGGATTCCCAGGTGTAGTAGATCTAGCTGTGCAGGAAATGTTGCAGTCTGCAAATATGGGTCTAAGTCTATTACCAATGTTAACTAGAGGTGTTATTCACGCACTTCAGTTGTATGGCTCAAACGAGCAAAAAGAAACATATCTTACCAATCTCATCAGTGGGTCTTGGTCTGGTACGATGAATCTCACAGAGCCTCAAGCAGGTTCGGACCTCTCTGCGGTGCAATGCAAGGCTGTTCCAAATGGCGATCACTACTTAGTATCAGGCCAAAAAATTTATATAACCTGGGGTGAACACCAACAGACAGATAATATTATTCATTTAGTGTTGGCTCGGCTGCCTGACGCACCAGCGGGCAACCAAGGAATTTCCTTGTTTTTAGTTCCCAAATTTTTGGTGAATAGCGATGGCAGCTTGGGTGAGCGAAATGACCTACGAGCAGTTGGTGTAGAGCATAAGCTAGGCATCCACTGCAGTCCGACATGCACAATGGCATATGGCGATAATGGTGGTGCCGTAGGTCACCTCGTTGGTCCTCTTAATCGAGGTCTCATGTGCATGTTTAGTATGATGAATAACGCAAGACTCTCGGTCGGGCATCAGGGTGTATCGATTGGTGAGCGAGCTTATCAGCAGGCCGTTGGATATGCTGCGGATAGGGTGCAAGGTAAAGTTCAAGGTATCAATGGTCGCGCCCCGATAATTCATCATGCGGATGTGAAGCGTATGCTCCTTCATATGCGAGCACTGACAGAGGCTGGAAGAGCCTTGTCCTTCTATACGATAGCAGCTGAAGATCGAAGTACTCATCCGACCGAAAATGATGCCAAAGCTATAGACGAACGTTTAGTTGAGATTTTAACACCACTGGTCAAAGGATGGTGCACTGAAGTCTCAATGGAGATTACATCTATTGGTGTGCAGGTTCACGGGGGTATGGGTTTTGTTGAGGAGACAGGAGCTGCCCAGCATATGCGGGATGCCAGAATTCTTCCGATTTATGAGGGAACTAATGGTATTCAGGCTTTAGATTTTGTTGGACGTAAGTGCCTGAAGGATGGAGGCGAGGGCTTGAAAGAGCTAATCCAACGAATGAACGCGACTATTGAGTTATACGAGACCAGTTCGGATCGTGTAAAGAGACTGCTAGAATCTTTAGGAGAATGTGTTGATGAGTGTAATGATGGATTAGACCATGTTTTGGATAATCCTAATAAGTCTTCTTACGTTGCCTATAACTTCATGATGCTATTTGGAAATGCTGTCAGCTACTGGCTTTTAGTCAAACTAGCTATGGCAGCTCAAGCAAAGATAGATGAGGGTGATGGTGATAGATTCTTTCACCAAAAGATTGCCACAGCAGAGTTCTTTGCATCTCAGCTGTTGACCAGAAATGCTGGATACCTTGGATCTGTTCTTGGTAGCGTCGACAATTTCGATTTGTTCTCTGTCGAAGACTTTTATCGGGCGTAAGGGCCTCCATGGTGCTTTCTATGAGCATTCCAGATCGACATGCTATCTGACGTGCCTCTAAAAATAGATCACTTCGTGATCGTTGTTACCGATTTGGATCAGGCAATATCCAATTTTACCGAGTTGGGTTTTAATGTAGAACGTGGAGGAATAAATGGTCCCACACATAACGCCATAATTTTTCTCAAGAACCAAGTTTATATTGAACTCATAGCGACAAGGTCGAGATTTTCTCGAATAATTTTCCGAGGGCTATTTTTACTTGGAGTATTTCATTTTCTAGACTTTTTAAGACCCCTTTTATATTGGCGTTTTGCCTGCTGGTTAGGTGGAGCTCAAGGTTTACGGGATTGGTGTATTAAAAGCGACGATATAGATAGGTTTTGCTCTTTGCCAAAGCGTGAAGAGCTGAATATTTCGAGAAAACATTTCTTTTCTCGAGAGCGGCCGGATGGCGAAGTCCTGAACTGGTTTTTGGCCGGACCTAGTGATAGGAATCTACCATTCTTGATTCAAGACATAACAGACCACTCGCTCAGGATCCCTTTGAACAATAACTGTGAGCACCCTAATAAAGTAGAGTATGTAAGTACTATTATTCTAAATAGGGACAAGGTGTTAAAGCATAGATCTAAGTTTTTACATTATTTAGCACTAGATGAGTCAGCTGATGAAGTATTAGCTTTAGATGGCGTGCATATAAGAGTTTCAAGTGATAAGAGCGCGCCTATGATGGCCTTAGAATTCTCATCTGATGGAGGTGTGAGTGGTGAATTATCAAAAGTACTAACCGCTGGTGCATCATTAAGAATAATTTAGGAATTACTGAGTACAAGTCCCACAATTGTTGCTACCGAAGCGATAAAAAGTAGGGTAAAAAAAATCCCACCAATTATGAACGCCAAAGGATTTCCGTTGGCGAAGTCTCGCTTTCTATTTTTATCGCTTTGTATCCCAACTCCTGCAGCCAGAATGCTTAAAACAAAAGACAAGAGTGAGCGTTTGTTGGGTCTTTTTTGTTTGTCATTCATCTGAAAGTCTAGTCTTTTCGTTGGCTAGTGAGCTCAATATTATCACTATTCGTACAAAGCGACAGGCAGTAGATGAGTTTGTCAATTACTCGATGTGTCGTAAGATACAAGCCTCTTAAGTATAAATTTGGGATTTCCCTATGGTGAACGTAAACATTACTGAGTCTGCTCAAGATTATCTTGCAGGGCTACTAGAGAAACAGAATTGTGAAGGGATTGGAATTCGAATGTTTGTATCGGATCCAGGGACTCCAAAGGCAGAAACTTGTATCGCATACAGTCGGCCTGGTGAGCATAATGAGGATGATATCATCGTTGAATATTCTAAATTCAATGGTTACTACGAGCAGCGTAGTATCCCATTTCTAGACGATGCTGTTGTGGACTTTTCGGAGGATAAATTTGGCGGCCAGCTTACCATAAGGGCGCCAAACTCTAGACTACCTAACATAAATGATGATAGTCCTATAGAGGACAAAGTTAACTATCTGCTATATAACGAAATTAATCCTGGTCTTGCTTCTCACGGTGGTGTTGTCTCTTTATCTGAAATGGATGAGGGATTTGCTGTGCTTGAGTTTGGTGGAGGTTGCCAGGGATGCTCCGCGGTTGACCTTACTCTCAGAGAGGGTGTTGAGAAGACTCTGATGAGTAAGATTCCGGAGCTGAATGGTGTTCGAGACGTCACTGACCACACAGATACAAGCAATGCCTACATGTAGAATATTTTTTATTTAATATTTCCCACAAAAAAAGCCCGCTAACGCGGGCCTTTTTTATAGGGTTCTTCTAAACGTTAAACTAGGCCACTTCAATTATTTGCTCTGCGGCAATAAGCTTTCCTTCTTCGGCAGATTTTTGGAACGACTCTATCTGATCAAAATTCATATATCGGTAGATCTCGGAAGACATAGAATTAATCTTCGTAGCGTACTCCATGTACTCCTCAACCGTCGGTAGTCGGCCTAAAATACCTCCCACCGATGCAAGCTCCGCGCTAGTCAAATAGACATTAGCTCCATCTCCCAATCTATTAGGAAAATTACGAGTCGATGTAGATAGCACTGTAGCTCCAGCCAGAACACGAGCTTGGTTACCCATGCAAAGTGAGCAGCCCGGCATTTCCGTACGAGCTCCTACTTTTCCATAGATATTGTAATATCCTTCCTCCATTAATGTATGCGCATCCATACGAGTAGGAGGACAAATCCAGAATCGGGAGTCAACAGTGCCTGCCTCATCAAGAAGCTTTCCTGCCGCTCTGAAATGTCCGATATTTGTCATACAAGAGCCAATGAAAATTTCATCTACATTATCTCCAGAGACTTCTGACAAGAGCTTCGCATCGTCTGGATCGTTTGGACAACAAACAATAGGTTCCATAACGTCAGCTAAATCAATTTCAATTACCGCGGCATACTCCGCATCTGCATCGGCTTCCATCAAGTAAGGATTTGCTATCCAATCTTCCATCTTTCTGACACGTCGCTCTAGTGTGCGAACATCCCCGTAGCCCTCTGAAATCATCCAGCGCAGGAGCGTTATGTTGGATTGAAGATATTCGGTTACTGAGTCCTCACTCAACTTGATAGTACATCCCGCCGCCGAGCGCTCAGCCGAGGCATCTGAAAGCTCGAACGCTTGCTCTACCGTCAGCCCCTCTATACCTTCAATTTCAAGAATCCGGCCAGAGAAGAAGTTCTTTTTACCTTTCTTTTCTACTGTAAGGAGACCTTCTTTAATTGCGTAGTAGGGAATTGCATGCACAAGATCGCGAAGTGTTATACCGGGTTGCATGTCCCCTTTAAATCTAACAAGAACCGATTCGGGCATATCTAGAGGCATCACCCCTGTTGCGGCCGCAAAAGCGACAAGCCCTGATCCTCCAGGAAACGATATTCCCATCGGGAAGCGAGTATGCGAATCACCACCAGTACCAACTGTATCAGGGAGCAGCATTCTGTTTAACCAGCTATGAATGATGCCATCACCTGGACGCAAAGAGACGCCTCCACGATTCATAATAAAGTCAGGCAGACTATGCTGAGTATCAATATCTACGGGCTTTGGGTAGGCTGCGGTGTGGCAAAATGATTGCATTACTAGATCAGTGGAGAAACCCAGGCACGCAAGATCCTTTAATTCATCTCGAGTCATTGGGCCAGTTGTGTCTTGAGACCCTACCGTCGTCATCTTAGGTTCACAATATGTGCCAGGTCTGATCCCATCGGTACCGCAGGCTTTGCCCACCATCTTTTGAGCTAAAGTGAAGCCTGCATCACTATGTATTGGAGCGGTAGGGTGACGAAATACATCTGATGGAGGGAGACCCAGGTGTTCTCTTGCCCTCTGAGTTAAACCTCGTCCAATGATTAGGTTAATTCTTCCATCAGCCTGAACTTCATCGAGAATCACGTCAGATTTATGTTTAAACTCGGAAACTACTTCACCAGATTCATTGAGGATTTTCCCTTCGTAGGGATAAATTTCAATAATATCTCCATTATCTATCTTGTCTACGGGAGCCTCGAATACCAGAGCACCTGCGTCTTCCATAGTATTAAAGAAAATTGGCGCCACCTTGCTGCCAAAGCAAATACCACCTGATCGTTTGTTGGGTACTCCGGGCATATCTTCACCGAAAAACCAAAGTACACTATTTGTAGCTGACTTTCGTGATGAGCCAGTCCCAACGACATCGCCAATAAATGCAACCGGCAGGCCCTGTGACTTTAGCTCATTAATCTGAGACATGGGCCCTGTGACACCATGTTCTTCAGGATGTATGCCATCTCTAGTCATTTTAAACATAGCTCTTGCATGAAGAGGTATGTCTGGTCGAGACCACGCGTCTTGTGCGGGGGAAAGATCGTCAGTATTAATCTCACCGGTAGCTTTAAAGACAATGACTTTTATACTTTGAGGAACAGCATCATTAGAGGTAAACCACTCAGCATCCGCCCATGATTTCATGACATCTAATGCGAATTTGTTGCCGCTGTTACATTTTTCAGCGACATCATGAAAGGCATCAAACACAAGAAGAGTAGACTTTAATTCTTCAGCGGCGAGTTCTCTTAATTCATCATCATCGAGCAATCCAACAAGAGTCGCCACGTTATAGCCACCATGCATGTTTCCTAATAGTTTTACAGCTAACCTTCGATCAATTAAAGGAGAGGATGCATCTCCCTTAATAAGTGCGGAGAGGAAGCTTGCTTTTACGTATGCAGCTTCATCTACACCAGGTGGAACTCGATTAGAAATGAGATCAAGAAGGAAGCTCTCTTCACCCTTTGGTGGAGCCTTGAGTAACTCGACCAGACCGGCGGTCCACTCTGGGTCAAGAGGTTTGGGTGGGATGCCCTGCAGTTGGCGCTCAGTCACATGTGCACGATAAGCTTCTAGCACTGTTTACTTCTCCTTTACTAATAGATAACGTTATTTTTAATTACATTTGACCTTAAAATTTGTAAGGAATTATACGTTAGCATGTAGTTTTTTTACAGGTTAAACGCTGATATCGACTATCATTCCTAATTGATACAGCTACCATAGTCAAAAATCCTCGATCTTGCTTCAGTTTTGATTTTTTTTAGTAATGTTGAGCAATGTATTAACTATTAATATCGGGTGGGGATAGTCATATTTTAAGGTCTGGGAGTAGACTCCAACAGCTGAGCGCGATGTTGTTTAAGCCCTATGAGCTTGTTTGGGACTGCTGCTGCGACCATGGGTTACTGGGGATGTCCTTATTGGATACGGCCCATGCTCGTAAGCTCGTTTTTGTTGACGTATTAGCGAACCAGATGCGCAAGCTGGAGAGCTCTTTGAGAGAAGACTTCCCTTTGGCTAAATATAATTGGCACGTCAGATGTGGTGATGTAAGAAATATTGTTGTTCCTAAAATTAATTCTCAGTTGTTCATCATTGCTGGTGTTGGCGGAGATCAGACAGTTGATTTTATCAATAGTCTAAGTATCTCAGCCGCTGACACAATGTTTGATATTCTAATTTGCTCGGTTCATGGGAGTTATTTTGTTCGGGAATCCCTAATAGATAATGGCTTTAGTTTGATAGATGAAAAAATTATTCTTGATAAGAATAAGATATATGAGGGTATTTATGCCTCCAGAAACTCTGGGAAGACGATTGCGAATACTGGCTATTCAATGTGGAACTGGAAAGATCAGGATCATCAACGCTACTGGTCCAGATTGGTTGGCCATTATGCGCAAAGGGCGCGAAATGAACCTGAAAAATTTCGGCCAATAGTGGAAAAATATGAGGCTCTAAAGTGTGAATTATTGGGTCAACTCAAATGATAAAAATTTCTAACGTGTGTATATTGGATGGACTTAGTTAAAGAATTCTTACCTTGTATCACGCCAGATAGATGGCTTGAGAATGCTCTGGACAACCCGGTTCTACTTTTACTGGACCATGCCAATTGCGAAAAAAAAGCCGCAAGTAGTGGGCTGCATTTGATGTACAGATGTATCGATAACATCGATATTATGGAATCTATGTCTCACCTTGTTGAGACCGAAATGCGAAATTTTCAGTCGCTTATGAGGATCATCAGGGCTCGTAAACTTGACTGTATTCCGCTGTCAGCCTCACGCTATGCTGTTGGGTTGAGAGATCATATAAACAGTGCTGAGAAAACTAAGCTCATTGACTTGTTGGTTGTCAGTGCATTTATGCATGGCCGAGCTTTTGAGAGATTTTCTAGATTAATCCCGTATATCGATGTAGAACTTGAGAGCTTTTATGTTCCCTTTGTTAGGACACAGGAGCATCACTTCTCTAAGTATTTAACCTTAGCAAAATCAATGTCAGACGAGGGAAAACTTATAGCAAGGATCGATCATTTTGCATCTATTGAGAAGAATCTTATAGAGCGTCCCGATAGTGAGTTCCGGGTTTATTCTGGTCCAATTATCTAGGTTTTTCATATCTATCTAAAAGTAGCTTAGTACGCTTAAAAACGCCTCCCAAATCATGTTTTGATAAGCTAAGATAAAGGAATAAAGCTGTTAGAACTACTCACAAGGTCCGGAAAAATGATAATCAAGCGTCTTAATTTAGTGAGTTTTGTATCAAAATCTCTCTTGTCCTGTTTACTGATTACCTGTGCGTTCGCGGACTCAGAAGATGATACCTCTTCTGAGAAGAACTGGGATGTTAAGAATCCGCAAGGAGTCATGAAAACTATTTCTATTGATACTGAGGAAACAACTTGGTCTAACTTGAGCATTAGCCCAGATGGAAAATCAATAGTTTTCGACATGTTGGGCGATATTTATAGTGTTTCGATTGATGGTGGAAATGCAGTTCCGCTAGCCCAGGGCTTCGATTGGAATATGCAACCAGCCTTTAGTCCAGATGGAGAGACTATAGCCTTTGTCAGTGATAGGGATGGAGCATCTAATTTATGGGTAATGGATGCTAACGGGGAGAACGCGCGCCAACTGAGCCATGAAAAGACAGCATTAATCCATACGCCGAGCTGGAGCCCCGATGGTAATTACATCGCGGTAACTAAAGGCTTTATGTCATCCCGCTCTATCCCGGCTGGTGAGATTTGGATGTTCCATCGAGCCGGTGGAGACGGGGTCCAGGTAACGAGTCGAGCCTATGGCCCTCACACTCAAAAAAATATGACGGATCCCTCATTCTCGCCAGATGGCGCTTACCTTTACTTCACCGGAGATGTTACAGCTGGGCGTGTATGGGAATATGGGAAAAACTCCACAACCGAGTTGTTCAATATTATGCGTCATGATTTGGAGACCGGCGAGACACGGAGTTACATCGGTGGTGCAGGTGGTGCGATCGTTCCTACACCGTCACCTGATGGAAGATCTATGGCATATTTAAAACGTCAAGATGATAAGACGGTGCTTTATCTCAAGGACCTGAAAACTGGCATCGATCGGCGCCTGTTTGTGAACATGGAGCGAGATCATCAGGAGACTTTCGGCTCTGAGGGCAACTTCGCTTATTTTGACTGGATGCCTAATGGTAAACACATCATTTTTTGGACGAATGGGAAATTTAACAAAATTGATGTGGACAGTTTGGATATTGAAATTATTCCAATCCGAGTTGTAGCTGAGAAACAGATTCAACAGCCACCACGATTTAGTGTCGATGTTGCGCCGGATGAGTTTGATATCAAAATGATTCGATGGGCAAGTACCTCTCCAACCGGCAAATATATCGTGTATCAGGCACTTGGTAAGCTCTATCGGAAGGATATGGCAACAGGAAAGGTGCGTCGTTTGACAAAGCAAAATAGCCACGACGAATTTTATCCAAGCTTCTCACGCGACGGAAAGTCAATTGTTTATACCTCTTGGAGTGACGACGAACTGGGATCCGTTAAAGTTATTAGTATCACCGGTGGGATTGGGAAAACAATATCAACCGAGCCTGGAGTTTATGTTGAGCCAAAGTTCTCTCCAAGTGGCAATCGTGTGGTCTTTCGAAGGTTGGCCGGTGGATATCTGCTATCGCCCGAATGGTCGATGGAGCCAGGAGTTTATATTGCTGATCTCACAAAGAAGACCATGGGAAAAATCATGGGGAGTGGTTTTAACGCGCATTTTTCAGCAAGTGAAGACAGAATTTACTTCACAAGCTATGTTCCTGCGAGTAAATACACCGAGCTTGAGTTATGCAGTGTTGACTTGTCGGGCGAGGATAAGCGTGAACTTCTTAAAGGGAAGAAAGTAACAGAGTACCAGTTATCGCCCGATGGAAAATGGGTTGCCTACACACATCAAAATAACGCTTTTGTTGCTCCATTTCTGGCAACAGGAAGTCAACAGAAGGTTGGCATTGAGACTGGTGGGCTCCCAGTAGCTCAGGCCTCTAAAACGGCTGGTGAGTATCTGCATTGGTCCGCAGATAGTGGCAGTGTAGGTTGGTCTCATGCGGCTACTGTTTTCCAGAGATCTCTCAACCAAGCATTTAGTTTTCTTGATGGCGCACCAGATGATCTGCCTGAGCCTGTATCAGACGGTATCGATTTAAGTTTTAGTCAGAGAGCGGACAAGCCTGAGTCAATTATAGCCCTGGTGGGTGGGCAGATCGTCACTATGCGAGATGCAGACAACAACAGAGAGATTATTGATCAAGGCACTGTGCTGGTCGAATCTAATCGGATTGTTGCTGTGGGTCCTGTCGAAGAAGTAAAAGTTCCAGCGAATGCCAGGAAAATTGATGTCACAGGAAAAGTACTAGTGCCGGGATTTATTGACGCCCATGCGCACGGTTCTCAAGCTCGATCAGAGATTATCCCTCAACAAAATTGGAAAAACATATCTAGTCTCGCTTTTGGTGTCACTACCATTCATGATCCTTCCAATGATAGTTCGGAAATTTTTTCTGCCTCCGAAATGCAGAGAGCTGGCCATATTTTGGGCCCCAGAATTTTTTCAACGGGTACAATTTTGTATGGTGCTAACTCTCCAAGGGCTTTTGCTGGAATTAATAGCTATGAGGACGCTCTTTTTCATCTTAAACGTTTGAAAGATATGGGTGCAGTATCTGTTAAGAGTTACAACCAGCCAAGACGCGAGCAGCGACAACAGGTACTTAAGGCCGCGAGAGAACTTGGACTGATGGTTGTGCCAGAGGGTGGAGGTAAGCTTTACCAAAATATGACTATGATGGCTGATGGACATACGACTCTCGAACACGCCTTGAATATCGCCACTGGCTATAGTGATCTTACACAGTTTTGGAGTCAGACAGACATGGCATACAATCCAACGCTGGTGGTGGCTTATGGTGGCTTGGAGGGAGAAAAGTATTGGTATGATCGGACTAATGTCTGGGAAAATGAGAGGCTCATGCGCTATGTGCCGCGCTATATTGTTGAACCTAGATCTATCAGACGGCCTACCGCACCGGATGATCATTACAATCACATAAAGGTTGCTACATACGCGAAGAAGCTGAGAGATGCTGGAGTTCGTGTGCTCTTAGGTGCCCATGGTCAGCGTGAGGGGCTAGCCGCGCATTGGGAAATGTGGATGCTCAATCAAGGGGGTTTTACTCCATGGGAATCACTTAGGGCATCGAGCTATGATGCGAGTATCGCCTTGGGGATGGATAAAGATATAGGATCAATTGAAGTAGGTAAACTGGCCGATATCGTGGTTATCAATGGAGAAGTTCTTGAGGATATTCGCAAGAGTGAGATGATATCGCACACCATGATCAATGGCAGACTTTACAATGTTAAGGATATGTCTGAAGTTGCGAGTGGAAAATCAAAGCTTAAACCGCTGTTCTTTAATAGGCTTGATGTGAACGCAATGCCAAGCTCAACTTCTGAGGCTCTACAGAGAAAGGGTGAGCGGCATCTATGGGTTCATTGAAGGAGTCGCAGATTCTCCAATCTGGACCTTCGGTCTTTTTTCAAAGCTTGCTAGTTTAACCTTTAAAGAAATGAGCAAATGCTTTTTCCTGAGCTTATCGATCCTCTAAATTGATGAAATCTCGAACATTTGCGCCTGTATAAAGTTGTCTGGGTCGACCGATCCGGTAGGGATTGGTAATCATTTCGTTCCAATGAGATATCCAACCTACTGTTCTTCCCGTGGCGAATATGACCGTGAACATTTCCTCGGGAATTCCCATTGCCTTCAGAATAATACCTGAGTAAAAATCGACGTTTGGATACAGTTTCTTACTGACGAAATATTCGTCTTCCAAAGCTATCTTTTCTAGTTTTTTAGCTAACCGAAACAGAGGGTCATTTTGTACGCCCAGAACCTCAAGTACTTCGTCGCAAGTTTGACGCATAACTGTAGCTCTTGGATCATAATTTTTGTAGACACGATGTCCAAATCCCATAAGCCTAAATGGATCATTTTTGTCCTTCGCCTTGTTGATATACTCTTCAATATTATCCTCATGACCGATCTCAGCCAGCATACTTAGGACAGCCTCATTAGCTCCGCCATGAGCTGGTCCCCAAAGGGCTGCAATCCCAGCGGCGATGCATGCGAAGGGATTTGCGCCGGAGGATCCAGCCAGTCGCACTGTAGAGGTCGATGCGTTCTGTTCATGATCAGCATGTAATAAGAAAATTCGATCCATTGCTTTCGCTAATGCAGGATGACACTCATACTTTTCACAAGGAGTTCCAAACATCATGTGTAAGAAATTCTCGGAATAGGACATCGTGTTGTCAGGATAGATATATGGTTGACCAACGAAGTGTTTGTAACACATCGCTGCAATGGTGGGCATTTTTGCAATTAAACGATGTGCTGAAATTGATCGATGCTCTTGATCGGTTATGTCTAGTGAATCATGATAAAACGATGACATAGCACCCACAACACCGCACAGCACTGCCATTGGGTGAGCATCATAGCGAAATCCACTAATGAATTGCTCGACGGACATGTTGACCATTGTGTGGTATTTGATTGTATGTTCGAAGGTCTTCTTTTGCTCAGCATTGGGCAGAGCACCTTCCAGTAGTAAATAGCATGCCTCAATGTAATCAGAGTGTTCTGCAAGCACTTCTATGGGATAACCTCGGTGCAACAGAATACCTTTGTTCCCATCGATAAAGGTAATGTCAGACTGACACGCCGCTGTAGCAGAAAAACCAGGATCATAAGTGAAGAATCCATGACTACCCAGAGAACCAATATCAATTACATCTTGACCAAGCGTACCTTGATAAACAGGGAGTTCAATGGGATCTCCACCATCAACTGAAAGGATTGCTCTGCGCTCTGACATGGTTAAACCTCTGCCCTTTTGGTAGTTTTTCAAAAAAAAGTCGGTCTGCAACTATAGTTGTTCGACACAAATTGTCAACCAACTCGGAGGTTTAAATGGATTAAAAACTGGATGATTTGTATGGGAAGATGGTTTTTCGATAATGAATATTCACTGGTGAAATGATCAGTCTTGAAGATATCATTATTTTTAGAATAATTTAAGTTTTCGATTGAATTTGCGGGCTCAGCTAGGAATTAGACATTATTTAAAAGGTCTTAGTCTAGATTTATTCTGTAACTTAAAAATAAACGTAATTGAATTCGTCCATTCGAATTATTATACTCGAGTTCACAACAAGAGGGCGTTCCGCGTTCGCGGGAGGATCCTAAGAGAAGCAAATTTTTTTAAACTTTATATATTGCAAGGTCAGCCTGTTTGGTCGGGCCCCTGGAGAGCGTTTTGTGGCAGAAAAGAAAAGGCCAGTTAATCTTGATATTGGAACGTTAAGACTTCCAATCACAGCTTATGTATCTATATTGCACAGAGTGTCCGGCGTCGTCATTTTCTTTGCGCTAGCGATCTTACTGTGGATGTTGGACAAAAGTTTAAGTTCGCAACAGAGCTTTGACTCCTTGAAGGAAATGCTTGGTCATCCTTTCGTGCAGATAGTTGTATGGGGTAGTCTGGTTGCGCTTCTTTACCATGCCGTAGCAGGCGTAAGGCATTTGCTTATGGATCTAGGTGTGGGTGAGGAAAGTTTTCAAGCCGGTCGCATGAGTGCTTGGATCGCTGTTGGCGTTGCACTAGCTTCGATTGCAGTCATAACACTTTGGATTTTTGTATGATAGACAAGGCTGTAAGATTTTATCATAGCGGCTTGTTTGACTGGTTTGTTCAAAGAGCTACAGCTCTGTTGATGACTGCCTACTTGATCTTTATGTTGATCTACCTTTTTATCAATCCAGATCTTTCCTATGGGCAGTGGGAAGCGCTAAATAAGTCATTAGGTATGAGAGCATTTACCTTTCTCACAATGATAGCAATGCTATCGCATGCATGGATTGGGAACTGGTGTGTTCTCACTGACTATGTGACGGAAAGGTTAATTGGCCCAAAAGCGAACTTTATTCGTAACTCCATAAGATTCGGTATGGCAATCCTCACATTTGCCTACATTGCTTGGGCGATCAACATTCTCTGGAGATTTTGACAGTATGGCGAACTTAAGGACAATGAGCTTTGATGCTGTAATTGTTGGCGGCGGAGGTTCAGGAATGAGGGCTGCTCTCCAACTTGCACAGTCTGGCTATAACACAGCCGTAATTACGAAGGTCTTCCCTACCCGATCGCATACCGTTTCTGCACAAGGGGGTATTACTTGCGCTATAGCGAGTGATGATCCAGATGATCAATGGCAGTGGCATATGTATGACACCATAAAGGGTTCAGACTATATAGGCGATCAGGAAGCCATTGAATACATGTGTCAAACAGGCCCGGAGGCCGTTTTTGAACTGGAGCATATGGGGTTACCTTTTTCCAGAACTAAGGAAGGTCGGATTTATCAACGTCCCTTTGGCGGCCAATCTAAAGACTATGGAGCTGGAGGTCAGGCAGCTCGGACATGTGCTGCAGCTGATCGCACTGGTCATGCGCTTCTCCATACTCTCTATCAGGGAAATTTGAAAAATAAGACGGTTTTTCTGACTGAATGGTTTGCAGTGGATATTGTTCAAAACGAGGATAAGGCCGTTGTTGGTGTTGTCGCGATTAATATTGAAACTGGTGAGTCCGTGTATGTGAAATCAAAGGCAACGGTTTTTGCGACTGGAGGAGCTGGCAGGATTTATGCGTCTACAACCAATGCACATATTTGTACTGGAGATGGGATAGGCATGGCGTTACGCGCAGGATTTCCTGTGCAAGATATTGAGATGTGGCAGTTCCACCCAACCGGAATCCATGGAGCAGGAACTCTTGTCACGGAGGGCTGCCGTGGAGAGGGTGGTTATCTAATCAATAAAGATGGTGAGCGGTTTATGGAGAGGTATGCGCCCAATGCCAAGGACTTAGCAGGACGAGATGTGGTTGCTCGATCTATGGTTCTGGAGATCCTTGAGGGCCGAGGATGTGGTCCAGAAGGTGATCATGTTTACTTAAAATTGGATCACCTCGGAGAGGAAGCTCTAAATGCAAAGCTTCCAGGAATTTTGGAGTTGTCCCGCACCTTTGCTCATGCAGATCCTGTAAAGGTTCCCATCCCTGTCGTGCCAACGTGTCATTACATGATGGGCGGTATTCCGACAAATGTTGATGGTCAAGCACTAACGATCGACAGGGAAGGCAATGACGAGGTAATTGAAGGACTTTATTCTTGTGGAGAAGCAGCTTGTGTGTCTGTTCATGGTGCGAATCGATTAGGAGGAAATTCACTCTTAGACTTGGTTGTATTTGGTCGGGCATCTGGAATCTTTATCGAGAAGAAGTTAAAGGAAGGGATTGATTTGAAAGAAGCGACCCAAGACGATATTGATAGGGCGATGGCCGTTTTAAACAAGATTAATAGCTCAACAGAGGGTGAGAATTCGGCTAAACTTCGTGGGGAATTGCAAACCATTATGCAGAATTACTTTGGAGTATTTCGTCGTGGAGACTTTATGGAGCAGGGTGTAGCCAAGCTTGATGAATTACGCCCTCGAATTCAGAATGTTTTCTTAGCAGATAAAAGCTTAGCTTTTAATACAGCGCGCATTGAAGCTTTAGAACTACAAAATCTCTTTGAAACTGCATACGCGACAGCGATTGCAGCAGCAGGAAGAACGGAAAGTCGAGGAGCTCATGCGCGAGAAGACTTCCAAGAAAGAGACGATGATAATTGGCTCTGTCACTCAATTTACTTCCCAGGCAGCAAAGAAATTGGTAAGAGATCTGTCAATTTTAGTCTGAAAACCCGAGAGCCATTCGAGCCCAAGGTTCGTACCTATTAAAGAGAACCCCTGAGACTTAAATTTATGCTAACTGTAAGTATTTATCGCTACAACCCGGAGATTGATCAAGAGCCTTACATGCAAGACTTTGAGTTTGATGCTCAAGGCAAGGACTTGATGGTGCTGGATGTCCTTGAAAAGTTAAAAGTTGAGGATCCGACACTGGTATTTAGGCGCTCTTGCCGTGAAGGGGTTTGCGGATCTGATGGCGTCAATATCTCCGGAAAAAATGGTTTAGCGTGTATTACACCCATCTCTGATGCGGTAAGAGGAAATAAGCTTGTGATTCGACCCTTGCCGGGCCTGCCTGTCATTCGGGATCTCGTAATCGATATGGCTCAATTCTATGCTCAGTACGAAAAGATACAGCCCTACATGATTAACGACTCGGCACCACCTAAAATTGAGAGACTACAGTCCCCTGAAGAACGCTCAAAGCTCGATGGTTTGTATGAGTGTATTCTTTGCGCATGTTGCTCCACTGCTTGCCCATCTTTCTGGTGGAATCCTGAGAAATTTATTGGCCCTTCAGGACTGCTACAGGCCTACCGGTTTCTGGCTGATAGTAGGGACACCGGTACCGAAGAGCGATTATCTAACCTAGATGACCCATTTAGTGTTTTTCGTTGCCACGGAATTATGAACTGCGTACAAGTTTGTCCAAAGGGATTGAACCCCACAAAGGCGATAGGTCACATTCGGAAAATGTTGATCAGCAGCCCTGCTTAAAAATCCTATAGCGTGTCGATTCTGTGCCCTCGGCGTTAAAAGGATCACTTTTTCTAAATAGTACTAGCCGTGGGGATCTTACGGCTTTAAAATACCGGAAGAAATTTTGTAGTCAAAAGGACACGATGTGATGGCCGAAGGCCTGATGGAGCAATTCCTCCGCTCCTCGCACTTCTCCGGTGGAAACGCAGTATACATTGAAGGACTCTACGAAACCTACTTGCACAGTCCAAATGCGGTGCCTGAGGAGTGGAGCAGCTTCTTTGACTCTCTTCCGCGGACTAACGGTTCATTTGCTCCTGATATTTCTCACGATACGATTATCCAGCACTTTGAACTTTTAGGCCGACGCCAAGCTAGGCCTACGCCTGCGCCCGGATCAGGTGGAATTCATCTAGAGCACGAACGCAAGCAGGTCAAGGTTGTTCAGCTTATAAGCTCCTACAGATTCAGGGGGCATCAGAAAGCAAAACTTGACCCGTTAGGGATCATGAAAAGAGCTGATGTTCCTGACTTACACTTACATTTTCATGGGTTGACTGAGGCAGACCTTGACACTACGTTTCAAACTGGGCCTCTCTATATTGGTAAGCAAGAAGCTACGCTGAGGGAAATAATAGAAGCGCTTGAAGAAACCTATTGTGGTAATTTAGGGCCAGAATTTATGCATATTACTTCTTTCACAGAGAAGCAATGGCTCGCACAAAGATTTGAAAGCGTAAGATCAACGCCGACCTATGGGGATGATGCTCGAGTAGACGTTTTAAATAGGCTGACTGCTGCAGAGGGTTTGGAAAAGCATCTTGATTCAAAATATCCGGGAACTAAACGATTTGGCTTAGAGGGGGGAGAAAGTCTAATTCCCTTGCTTGACTGTTTAGTTCGGCGTTCAGGTGAATATGGAGCTAAAGAGATTGTTATGGCCATGGCACATCGTGGTCGATTAAATGTGTTGGTCAATATTCTTGGCAAGAACCCAGTAGAAATGTTTGAAGAGTTTGAAGGTAAAAGGTTGGTTAATACCTCAGGCGATGTTAAATACCATCAGGGCTTCTCCTCTAATGTAATGACCCCAGGCGGCGAAGTTCACATGGCCCTTGGGTTCAATCCCTCTCATCTAGAGATTTCATGCCCGGTAGTAGTGGGTTCTGGTCGAGCTCGACAGGACCGGCGAAATGATCCCACCGGTCAAAAAGTAGTACCGATTCTGGTTCATGGAGATGCTGCATTTGCGGGCCAAGGGGTTGTAATGGAGACATTCCAGTTGTCCCAGACCCGAGCTTATAAGACCGGCGGAACTATTCACATAGTTATTAATAACCAGGTCGGTTTTACAACGAGTCGACAAGATGATGCCCGATCGACCGAATATTGCACTGATATCGCTAAAATGGTCGGTGCCCCGATACTCCATGTGAATGGTGATAATCCGGATGCAGTAATGTTTGCCGCTATGCTCGCTACTGACTATCGTTATGAATTTGGGAAAGATGTAGTAATTGATTTGGTATGTTACCGTCGAAGAGGCCACAACGAAACAGATGAGCCTTCCTCTACTCAGCCATTAATGTATGAGGTAATTCGAAAACACTCTACAACTCGCACTCTCTACGCACAAAAATTGGTGTCTGAGGGTATCGTTAGACAGGATCAAGCTAACGAGATGGCTAATACGTACCGAGCACGCCTGGATAAAGGAGAGTTTGTTGTTCACAACCTAGTTAGAGAGCCAGATACTAGTTTATTTGTTGACTGGAACCCATATCTTGACCACGACTGGCGTGCTGTTGGTAAGACAGGAATAGACCTCAAAGCTTTGCAGGAAGTAGCGACCAAAATTACAACAATTCCAGATGGTATTAAGGTTCAGCGTCAGGTAGATAAAATTTACGATGATCGACGTAAGATGGGTGGCGGCGCGCTCCCGCTTAATTGGGGAATGGCCGAGTTACTTGCCTACGGCACGCTTCTCAAAGAGGGCTATCCGATTCGCTTTACTGGCCAGGATGTGAGGCGTGGAACATTTTCCCATCGGCACGCAGTGGTTTTCAATCAAAATGATGGCGAAGCTTATCTACCTCTCGCAAATATGTATGATGATCAGCCTAGGTTTGATATCTATGATTCGGTTCTGTCGGAGGAGGCAGTTCTCGCGTTTGAGTATGGGTATGCTACGACCACTCCCAAAGGGCTGATTATTTGGGAGGCGCAGTTTGGTGATTTTGCAAATGGCGCGCAGGTTGTGATCGATCAATTTATAGCAAGCGGTGAGCATAAGTGGGGGCGTCTTTGTGGCTTAATCATGATGTTGCCGCATGGCTTCGAGGGACAAGGCCCAGAGCATTCCTCGGCTCGTCTAGAAAGATTCCTGCAATTGTGTGCAGAGCATAATATGCAGATTTGTAACCCAACCACTCCGGCACAAATTTTTCATTTACTGCGACGTCAAGCTATCAGGCCGATGCGTCGACCGCTTGTAATTATGAGCCCAAAATGGATTTTGCGTCATAAGCTTGCAACGTCATCCTTAGAGGATTTGGGGAATGGGCATTTTCAGAATGTAATTGAAGATAATAGCGTGGATGGGCAATCAGTGCGTAGGCTTATTTTTTGCTCTGGCAAGGTCTATTATCACTTGTTAGAGGAGCGAGATAGCCGCAGCATTAAAGATATCGCACTGATTAGACTTGAGCAGCTATATCCTTTCCCTGATAAAGAGTTGGATGAGATATTGTCTCGATATCCTGGTCTTGAAAGTGCCGTTTGGTGTCAGGAAGAACCTATGAATCAGGGTGCTTGGTACAGCAGTCAACATCACATACGAAATGCCGTCAAGCGCCATGATAGTAAGTTAGATTTAATGTATGCCGGTAGAGACGGATCAGCGGCACCTGCGAGCGGATATATGTCTGTTCATTTAGATGAGCAGAAAAAATTTATTGATGAAGCGTTAACTTTTGACTCTTAAACTAGGAATATATTGATGGCCATAGAAATAAAGGCACCCACATACCCAGAATCAGTGCAAGAGGGCACTCTGGCGACTTGGCATAAACAGGCGGGTGATCAGGTGAGTCGTGATGATCTGATCGTTGACATCGAAACTGATAAGGTTGTTTTAGAGGTTGTTGCTCCTGCCTCTGGAACGATAACTGAAGTTCTCAAGGTTGAGGGTGATATTGTTTTAAGCAATGAGGTACTTGCGCGTATTGAGGAGACTTCCTCTGTCGAATCTGCGCAGCCTCCTGCTGCATCGGCAAAAATTGAGTCCGATGCAGAGGTTGGTGGAGTGTTGGTAAATCCAGCTGCTAAGAAGCTTGCCGATGAGAGAGATATTGATCTCGCATTAGTAAAAGGTACAGGAAAGGGTGGAAGGATCACAAAGGAGGATGTTGTTAACTATGCGCCTCCACCTGTTATAACAGCTGGTGCTGAAGAAAATGTGCAAGAAGCTGTCGAGGTGATGATTCAGTCAGGAGAGCGCGTAGAACGCAGAGTGGCTATGACGCGCATGCGGTCTCGGATATCCGAGCGATTAATGAGCGTAACTCAATCGACGGCGATGTTGACTACATTCAATGAGGTTGATATGTCCACAATGATGGGCTTGCGCAAGCAATATCAGGATGAATTTACCAAGATTCATAATGGCACTCGTTTGGGCTTTATGGGAATGTTTGTGAAAGCGGCTGTTGAGGCTCTGAAGAGATTTCCACTTGTTAATGCGTCCATTGATGGTACCGACATTGTCTATCATGGATTTCAGGATATTGGAGTTGCTGTTTCGACGGATCGAGGCCTGGTTGTGCCAGTACTTCGTAATGCTGAAAATATGAGTATTGCCACCGTAGAGAATGCTATAAGTGACTATGCTGGGAAGGCTAGAGATGGAAAGTTGACCATTGATGAGATGACTGGGGGCACTTTTACGATAACTAATGGTGGAGTATATGGGTCCCTCCTTTCAACGCCAATTTTGAATCCACCTCAATCTGCAATCCTAGGAATGCATAAGATCCAGCAGCGTCCAGTAGCCATTGAGGGACAGGTTGTTGTGCGGCCTATGATGAACCTGGCCTTGTCATATGATCATCGATTAATCGATGGAAAGGACGCCGTACGATTTTTGGTTGCGATCAAGGAGTTAGTCGAGGATCCAGCTAAGATATTACTTGAAATTTAATATATAAAATATTGATATATAGGTATTTTAATGTCTAATCATTTTGATGTAGTTGTGATAGGAAGTGGTCCTGCTGGCTATGTAGCAGCAATCCGAGCGGCCCAGTTGGGGTTGAAGACCGCATGTATAGAGAAATGGAAAAATACAGATGGAAAGGGAGTGAATGGAGGGACATGCCTTAATGTTGGTTGTATCCCTTCAAAGGCACTGCTAGATAGTTCTCAAAAGTTTCATGAGACAGCGAAAGACCTGTCTGTTCACGGTATTAGTGTCGACAGTGTTGATATAGATATTTCGGCAATGCTTGAACGCAAAAACAAGATTATAAATCAGCTCACAGGTGGGATAGCAGGTTTGTTCAAAGCTAATGGAGTTACAGCGCTTTATGGTACAGGAAAACTTCTGTCTGGAAAGAAGGTTGAATTAACCGATAACGAGGGATCCGTATCTCTCATTGATGCCCAAAATGTGATACTTGCCTCAGGCTCTCTACCCATCTCTATTCCCGTGGCGCCAGTTGACAACGATTTAATTCTTGATTCTACAGGAGCATTGGAACTTGAAGAAGTTCCAATGCGTCTTGGAATCATTGGAGCTGGTGTAATTGGTCTGGAGTTAGGTTCTGTTTGGGCAAGATTGGGTTCAGAGGTAATTCTCCTTGAAGCATTAGACGATTTTTTGGCTATCATGGATAAAGCTATTGCTAAGGAATCTAAAAAGATTTTCTCTAAACAAGGGCTTGATATTCGGCTTGGTGCTAGGGTGACTGGTACCAAGATTAACGGCCGAGAAGTTGAGGTGACATACAAGACAAGTGGCGGTGAAGAGCTTTCTCAGACTTTTGACAAACTCATCGTTTGCGTTGGTCGTCGACCATATACCGATGGTTTATTGGCGCCTGGTTGTGGTGTGGATGTGGATGAAAGAGGTTCTGTCTTCGTGAATGAATTTTGTGCCACTAATGTTCCAGGAGTATACGCAGTAGGCGATTTGGTGCGCGGGCCAATGCTTGCTCACAAAGGCTCAGAAGAGGGTGTCATGGTGGCGGAGAGAATTGCTGGCCACAAAGCTCAAATGAATTACGATATTGTTCCCAATGTTATCTATACTCATCCTGAGGTCGCGTCTGTTGGTCTCACTGAAGAGCAGGTAAAGGCAGGGGGCGAGCCTTACAATGTTGGTGTATTCCCTTTCTCCGCGAGTGGACGTGCGATGGCCGCGAATGATACTGACGGTTTGGTGAAAATAATTGCTAATGCCGATACAGATCGAATATTAGGCTGCCATATTGTTGGTCCAAGTGCTGCAGATCTAACTCAACAGGTCGCGATTGCTATGGAGTTTGGCTCGAGTGCGGAGGACCTAGGAATGACAGTATTTGGTCATCCTACCCTATCAGAGGCGGTCCATGAGGCGGCCTTAGCAGTGAACGGAAGCGCGATACATATCGCCAATCGTAAGCGACGTTCGTAACAATTTTATTTGTTTACTTTGTGCCGCCAATTGAGTGGTGCAGAGTAGTTCTTATTTTTAACTTAACAGGAAACCAAGTATGAATCTGCATGAATATCAAGGTAAGCAATTATTTGCAGACTATGGATTGCCGGTATCTAAAGGCATAGCAGCAGAGACTATTGATCAAGCAGTTGCCGCTGCTGACACCATAGGTGGAGAACGATGGGTTGTTAAAGCTCAAGTTCATGCCGGTGGCCGTGGAAAGGCGGGAGGTGTGAAGTTAGTAAGCTCAAAGAGTGAAATTGAGGCGTTTTCTCGGCACTGGTTGGGTAACAACCTTGTGACATATCAAACAGATTTAAATGGGCAGCCGGTCAGCCGAATTTTGGTCGAAACATGCACAGACATTGACCAGGAGCTCTATTTGGGTGCTGTGGTTGATCGTGGAACACGTCGTATCATATTTATGGCCTCCACAGAGGGTGGTGTCGAGATTGAAAAGGTTGCTCATGAAACTCCTGAGAAGATATTGAAGGCAGTTATCGACCCATTGACTGGAGCTCAGCCATACCAGGGACGTGATCTTGCATTCAAATTGGGCTTAAAAGGTGTCCAAATCAAACAATTTGTTGGTATCTTTATGGGCTTGGCTAAATTATTTAAAGAAAAAGACCTTGAATTACTTGAAGTTAATCCATTGGTTATTACTGATGAAGGAAACCTTCATTGCTTAGACGCTAAAGTTATTATTGATGGTAACGCGTTGTATCGTCAGCCTCAGATTAAAGAAATGCATGATCCCTCGCAAGAAGATGCTCGAGAAGCCCATGCCTCTGCCTGGGACCTGAACTACGTGGCTCTTGAAGGAGATATTGGTTGCATGGTCAATGGTGCCGGTCTTGCTATGGGTACTATGGATATTGTTAACCTTCACGGTGGGTCGCCAGCTAATTTCCTCGATGTTGGAGGTGGCGCGACTAAAGAGCGTGTGGTTGAAGCGTTCAAAATTATTCTTTCAGACACCAATGTTAAAGCCGTTCTGATCAATATCTTTGGCGGTATCGTGCGCTGTGACCTGATCGCTGAGGGCGTGATTGGCGCGGTCGAGGAGGTTGGTGTGACTATTCCAGTGGTGGTGCGGCTGGAAGGTAACAACGCGGATCTTGGAACTAAAAAATTGGCCGAATCGGGCCTCGCTATTATTGCCGCGACGAGTCTTACCGACGCAGCCCAACAGGTTGTCAAAGCCGCAGGGGGTAACTAAACATGTCCATCTTAATTAATAGTGACACCAAGGTTATCTGTCAGGGTTTTACTGGCGGGCAGGGCACCTTCCACTCAGAACAAGCCATTGAATACGGTACAAAAATGGTTGGAGGTGTAACTCCCGGAAAGGGTGGTACAAACCACCTTGGGCTGCCGGTATTTAACACTGTAGCCGAAGCGGTTGCAAAGACAGGGGCGGAAGCCTCGGTTATCTACGTACCAGCACCATTTTGTAAGGACTCCATTCTTGAGGCTGCCTATTCGGGGCTTATGCTTGTAGTCTGTATTACTGAGGGCATTCCCACTCAAGACATGCTTGAGTGTAAAGTGGTATGTGACAACTTGGGCGTCGTTCTGATCGGACCAAACTGTCCTGGAGTTATAACGCCAGGTGAATGCAAAATAGGTATTATGCCCGGGCATATTCATCTCCCAGGAAAGGTAGGCATAGTTTCTCGATCAGGGACATTGACGTATGAGGCAGTCAAACAGACAACGGATTATGGCTTTGGCCAGTCTACTTGTGTGGGTATTGGTGGTGACCCCATCCCCGGGTCAAGTTTTATCGACGTCCTGGCTCTCTTTGAAAAAGACTCAGCCACTGAAGCAATCGTTATGATTGGTGAAATTGGTGGCACTGCAGAAGAAGAAGCCGCGGCTTATATCAAAGCCAACGTTACTAAGCCTGTTGTTTCCTATATCGCTGGAGTTACAGCGCCAGCAGGCAAGCGGATGGGACATGCAGGTGCGATAGTGTCCGGTGGAAAGGGTACTGCTGATGAGAAATTTGCTGCTTTAGAGGATGCTGGAGTTAAAACGGTGCGAAGTCTTGCGGAAATTGGTAGTGGGCTTAAAGAAATTACTGGCTGGTAAGTTCATTTTAAAAATATAAAAAAAGCAGCTCTAGGGCTGCTTTTTTTATATTCAATAATTAGGAGTGTAAGCGGTTACCCAAAAAATCTTTTTCTCAAAGCATTAGCTATTAGGCCAGCTAGCAGAAGTGCACAGAATGACGCAACTTGTGAATTTGGCATGATATGAGTGCTTTGATTTGTTGAGAGAAAATTGATCTGCCACTGGGCCACTAAATAATTTGTGAGATATCCAAACGCAAAGCCAACCCCAATCACGCTACCAAGATATGCTAGTAGTGCGCGCCCACCAAGTTCACTTCTAACTAGTCCTATCGTGGCAACGTTTGTGGCAGGCCCAACAAGCATAAATACTAGGGTCGCCCCCGGAGAAACTCCCGAAAAAAGTAACCCTGCTGCAATTGGTGTAGAGGCGAGTGCGCAAATATACATAGGGACTCCTATCAGAGCCATAATAGTAAAAGCCATAAAACCATCTCCCCATTGAGTAAGAAACTCTGTAGGGATATAGGTTTTTACCATTGAGGCAATAACTAGACCAATTATTAACCACAGGCTGATGTCTTTTATCAGATCAACAAAGGTGAATGTCATGCTTTCTTTCAACCGAGACACAACGCTATCCTGATCAGATGCCGAGGATTTATTGCAGCAATCATCCTCAACGAGTTGCTTGGCAGCTTTGCCAGCGCAGCATGATTGAATCGAGCTAGTCTGCTTGGGCTCCTCCTTATCCGCACCAACTAGTATACCTGCGGTGATCGCTGTAAAAATTGCTGCAATAGGCCGAATAATGGCCATGAAAGGACCCATCATCGCGTATGATACGGTGACAGAGTCAACACCTGTCTCTGGTGTAGATATTAGAAACGATGTGGTTGCTGCCTTGGACGCGCCGCTTCGACGTAGACCAAGGGCAGCTGGGATAACTCCGCATGAACAAAGTGGAAGTGGCGCTCCCAATAAGGCGGCCTTCACGGTGGACATGATGCCTGGTTTACCCAAATGTTTGGCCAGAACTTGACTAGGAACAAATGCCTTCATTAGGCCAGCCACAGAAAATCCCAGAATTAACCAGGGTGCTGACTCTGTAAAAAGTGCTATAAAGTTACTTATAAAAGTCATAGGATTTAGGATTTAGCTCCAGAATTGCTGAATCTTAGAGCGTCATCGATTGCTAAGGGCTTATTAAAGATCTTCCTGTCGCGACGAAGATCTTGAGTATTTAGCCAGGGCTCGCGATCCCCTTGCTTAGGGAACAGATGCATCACCCGCTGCATATACCCTGCAGGAAAGTCATCTATCCAGCTCCTCGCCGCCATTTTTTTTAATTCTTCAGGCACTATGGGAACAACCGAGGATGAGTTGGTTGCTGTCATGTGATTAAGAGTTCTGCATACCCACTCTGCAGTTAAATCAGCCCTTAAAGTCCAGGATGCATTAATGTATCCAAAGGTCGATACCATGTTTGGTACATCAGAAACCATTAAACCCTTGTAAGTCCAAAGTTTTGAGAAGTCGACTAACTGACTATCAACAGATATATCTGCACCACCCATCATAACCAGTTGCAGGCCCGTCGCTGTAACAATAATATCTGCATCCAAATGCTCACCAGATTTGAGCTTTATCCCTGAATCATCAAAGCAATCGATGTGATCTGTGACGACTGAGGCGCTCCCATTCTTTATGGCTTCAAATAGGTCACTATCGGGAACTAGGCATAGGCGTTGATCCCACGGGTTATAGCTGGGGGTAAAATGTTTATCCACGTCATAGTCTGGGCCAAGTTCATTCCGCACCATATCAAGTAAAGTTTTTTTAACTTTTTCTGGTTTTTTTCGTGTTCTTTTGTAGATAAATTCTTGAAAACGCGTGTTCCGCATGCGCGTTAGGGCATAGGCCCAGCTATTGGGTAAGATTTTTCTCAGCCCATTGGCAAACCAATCTTCCGAAGGTCTGGAGATGATATAGGTTGGAGAGCGCTGAAGCATTGTCACGCTTGCGGCCTTTTCAGCCATTGAAGGAACTAAAGTGACTGCAGTCGCCCCAGAGCCAATGACAACGATTTTCTTATGTTCATAATTCAAATCGTTAGGCCAGAATTGAGGATGCACTATTTTTCCTTTAAACGCATCCATCGATGGAAATTTAGGATCATGAGCTTCCTCATAACTATAATAACCTGCACACATATATAAAAAATTACAGCTAATCTGTGAGAGTTGCTCTGTATCGCTCCCAGCCACATCAAGTAGCCAACGACTTGTGCCACTATCCCAATTCGCGCTAACTAACTTACTATTGAACTGAATTTTTTCCTCGATATGATTTTCCTGTGCGGTTTCGCGGACATACTTGAGGATCGAAGGGCCATCTGCAATTGCTTTAGCGCTATCCCAAGGTTTGAAACTGTACCCCAAGGTATGCATGTCACTATCCGACCGAATTCCGGGATAACGGAATAAATCCCAAGTCCCACCAATGGCAGAGCGACTCTCTAGAATGATATAGCTTCTATCAGGGCACTTTTCAGTCAAGTGGAATGCCGCCCCAATACCAGACAGTCCTGCCCCGATGATTACAACATCAGTATGGTCTATTTTCATTGTTTTGTTATCCTTGGCCCCTTAGAACGGACATGCCAATTCATTCTCTAAGAGGCTTTTTGTTCCTCATAATTGTAAGTGGAATCATAAATATTGGAAATATCTTTTCATAGTGCACAGGAAACAGTCGTTGTGACAGGTCCATTAGCAGTGCATCGGCACCAATTAAAATACGAGACCGATTTTTAATTACACCTTTTAAGATGATATTAGACGCCCTGCTTGGATGCATGCCATTATTTTTAAAGAATTCCGCTAGCTCCTCCTGTGTGTTACCTATACCAATTAAATTTCCTAATATTTGTTGCAAAGGATTGATCTCTCCCTCACGAAGATTCATACGGCCATTTGTAACAATGTTGGTTCCGATATGACCTGGATGAACGCAATGTATCTGGACATTACTATTTTTTAATTCCTTGGCGATACACTCGGTGAATCCTCTAATGGCGAATTTTGTAGTATGGTAAACCGACTGATTAGGTTGAGTTATCATCCCAAAAATTGACGATGTATTGATTAATGCAGCTTCGGGGCGGGCCTTTAGAAAGGGGAGGAAAGCTCGAGTTGAGTTTATTACGCCCTGCAAATTAATGTCCATTACCCAATCCCAGTCAGCCTCGGACATTACCTCGAAAGGTGAGTCGACGGTGACTCCAGCATTGTTAAACACAAGGTCGATGTGGCCGTGATGATCTTTTACCAGGACGGGTAGCTTCTCTATGGCCGCCTTGTCCGCTACGTCAATCACATGGCAAGAGATATTGACTGGATACTTTTGAAGCAAGTTATTAGTTTCTGAGAGGGTTTCTTCATTAATCTCACAGATCGCTAAATTCGCTCCCGCTTTCGCTAAGAGTATGGCAAGGTAACGACCCATTCCAGAGCCAGCTCCAGTAATAACTGCTACCTTGTTCTTAAAGTCTTTCATTAGAGGAACCTTTTAATGGTGGTACAAAATTTATGATGATCAGATTAAGGGTATTTAAATTTACTTGGCAGTTAGATGCCTCATTTTTGATATCTTCTGCGGACATTTTAAGACTCAAATATATCACCAATTTAGCGATGTTACTTATTGAATCATATAATGGATTGGAGATGACCAGGCGCGTTCTTGTATGGTCATCGCTAAATCAGGTCTAGGCTTGACACCCGATCGAATAGCATCCCATGTTGACCATCGACAAGTCGGATTTTCGATGGCTCTCGCGTAGTAAAATGAGCGCTGTTGAGGACTAAAATTAGGATCATGCCAAAGCACCGACAGCTGAGCTGCTCCAGTTTCAGAGTTGATACTGCAATTAGAGATATCTACCCTTGCACCATTATCGGGGCACCGCTTTGTTTCTGTCCCGATGTCTGCATTATTTGCGCATGCAACGTCAATGACCTCTTCCTTGGTATCTCCGTTGGAATCAATCCAGCCCTTTATAATTTGCAGGCGTTGTAGAGGCGCGCTCTCCGGGTCAGCTGATGCCATAATTAAAAATCCGGGTGACTTTACATGATCTCGCTTCGATTTTTTATTAAGCAGTGAGCCACCCATGCTTACTCCTTTGACATAAGCCTGCTCAATGCCGTCTGGCGCTTTGACTATATTCTGATCATAGTTATGTCCCGCAAAAAATCTCAACCTGATTCTTGGGCCAGAGGTGGCAAAAACTTCTTTGCGGCGAAATGCCCTATAGAGAGATTCTCTAGTATTTTCCTCCGCCCATGCCGCGGCGAGACCTGAAGCTCCGTAAGTTGGCACTGAACCTCCTGTATAGATATCGCCATCAATTCTGACGTACATGTTCTTACCAAGTGGCGTTGGATTTAACGTCGTACCTATCTTGGTGGCATAATAAGCTAGTTCTCCTTCCGTAACCTTAAAGGGTACAGATCCTCTTTGCTCTGGTGTGCTGGAGAGGATCCCTAGCTTGGAAACGAAGCCCGACTCATCATTTTGACTTGCCGCAGAGTGGGTGTCACTTGATCCAATAAACCCAAACTGATATGGATTCCCAATGCCTGACCGTTCAATCTTGAGGCCATTAAGCAATGCCTCTCGAATGTAAGAGCCGCTAATTTTGCTTAGGGCTCCAGTCGCTACTCTGTATGGAGCGATCTCAAAGCCAGCCCACTCATCCCGACTGGATAGATACGGATGTGTTTCGGAAGTGCCTTTGATCTGTGTAATCTCTACAATCGGCTCATTTCGTGTACGCTGTGCTATATATGACTGATCAAAGGCTTTATTTGAAAAATCTGAGGACCTAAACATTAAGCCATTAGATCCATTTGAATTATGCGGTATCGCCAAGCTTTCAACACCTTTGCTTCGAAGCTCGTCCATCCAGTCCCAAAGCTTCTCGGGATTGCTTGAGTGAAAGCGAGAGAATGGCTCTCGAGGTAGTTTTGCTGTGCCCTCGAAAATGACATTTCTGTGTAGGTTGCCCATTTGTAGACTTGAAGTTGTATATTCATAACCCGCAAATGTAGTAAACGAGCCGGGTACGTAGAACTGATCAGCAGCGTTGATTGTATCCTCCCAACTAGTTCGTACAATGCTTAGAATTTCATCGCGATCGAGCGTCCCATCCAAAAGTCCAGCTATTGTCTCGGGAATGAAGTCTGAAAATGTTAGGAGGCGACTCATTCTACTAAGCAGCCCTGTGCCAAGATTTTCTGGAGCGTTTAGATCATGATAACGTTCGGTATAGGAGTTCTTTGAAAATGCTGTAGAAGTATCCGCTGCCGCTTGAACAAGTCCTAGGAACATTCCGTGATCCGTCACTGCGTAGAAGTCCATAGGTTGTGATAGCTGCATGCTGTACCCAGCAGGATTCTTGATGGCCTCACCTTGCGCGAAACGATACGCATCATACGGTGATGCCAGAGTACCGAAGGAATAACCATCAAACGAGTAGGCTGTATGAACATGTAAATCGCCAAAATAGGCATAGCGCTCCTGCTTCATACCTGTCGATTGCGATGGATCAGGTGGGGCAGATTTTTCCCGGTATAGCAGCTCAGTTTCTATCTCAAAGAGCGGATTTTGGCCTCCTAAGATAGGGCCACGGCCGTTGCGCAGTAAATTATCAATTTCTATGGTTTCAGCGATAACATACTCATCGTTATGCACATCTGCTACAGAGCTAAACGTATCACTGGATGGTATTGTTCTATTGTCTGAGCATGAGGCGAGAATGAGACTTGCGACCAGCACAAAAATTGGATGGCGGTATAATGTTAAACGATCTACCATATTTGGTCTCCGCCAAATCAAGGCCTTCGACAGCATTAAGCAGCGGACATAATAGGATCTAGCTTCTCTTGCCAATGCATTAACAACTCTCGGCTATCTTCATCCCAGGGATGAAAGTCCTCTCTAAAAAAGTCTTTATAGGCTGGCATAAGTAGCCTTACAAATCCACGTTTAGAAAAGAAGAACTTTGACATGCTCTTGGCAGTGCGCCATCTCCAGAGCTGCTTGTCATGGCGCAGCATTTTGAGGGTTACCTTCAAGAAATCAATGAGAAGTGTGATCATCACAATCCGCATGACTGCCTTGCGCATTTTAAAACTTCCTCCAACTTGTGAATAAACATCAAACGCAACTGCTTTGTGCTCTAACTCTTCAAGCGAGTGCCAACGCCAGAGATTCCCCAGAGGGCCTTCTAGTCCGCGTAAAAATTGACCCTCTAAAAAGCATTGACCAAAGCTGGCAGTGAAATGCTCTACGGCGACGGTCGATGCAAGCAGTATTTTTTTTGTAACTTTTGGATTTTTCTTACCTTCGTCGATCCTTTTAAGATAAACGCTCTCCAGCTCACCAAGATCGTAACCACGTTGCGTACAAAGAAGGTTGTTGTACTTCATGTGCTCTCTACTATGTATTCCCTCCTGCTTGTAAAATCCTTTGATCTCACTCAGTAGCTTTTTGTCTTCAATCTGCTTCTCAAAAGGGCGGACTGAATCAATGAAATTTTTCTCGCCGGATGGGAAGCTTATACTCATAGCATTAAATAATGCGGTTAAGAACGGGTCATTATCTGCCCAGTCTACACTTAGCAACTCTTCAATCGAAAAGCTCACATTTCTCGCTTTTATTGAAATATCATCGGGTGTTTTGGAATACATTGGTATCGCGGTCATACTAAACTCCAAGTTATGTCACTTATCACTTTATATTATCTAAAAAAACTCCTGAAGGAGATGTTTTCTTTCAGTCTTGGAGATATTTAGCCAAATCATCCTGAAAAATTAGTTGTTTAGGTAGCTGAGAGGCGTTGTCACCTGATTATTTATCTAAAATTACGAGATCTAATTTTAGTTTTATAAAATAGTTCGCTGCAATCTACAAGTTCCTGCGCAATTACATGCATAACTGCATCGTCACATTCTACAATCCCCTTGACCAATAGTAGTTGAGCCTTGAGGAGTGCTTGGCGAAATTTTTGCTGGACACTCTTCCATATAACGATATTACTATTACCTGTTTCATCTTCAAGCGTAAGAAAAACGACGCCTGATGCCGTTCCAGGGCGTTGTTTCCCGGTGACAATTCCAGCTATACAAATAAAACGTTGGTGACCCATGTCCGCCAGATCAGCATGGCGCTTATATTGACGGAAGGCAGGGAATTGATCTCGAATTAAGCTCATAGGATGCCTGCCTAATGTTAGTCCAGTGCTGTTATAGTCAGAGTAAACATTATCACTCTCGCTAGGTTTTCCAAGTGGGGTATGGCTATCTTGAGTGGTATTACTTAGCAGCTGTTTTGAGCTTTTTTGAGCAAGTGCCTGCCAATGTGCTTGACGACGGTTGTCGGTTATTGAGTTAAGAGCACCGGCGCTACTTAATAGGCTAAGATTAGCTTTAGATAGTCCTGTCTTAAATGTTAGATCATCTAAGCTTGTAAAGGGTTTATCTGCAGATAAAACAGACTGAATAGATTTCTTTGAAATTCCTTTTATTATTCTAAAACCTAATCTAATCAAAGGTTTATTATTTTTATTTAAATTAGATTCTAATATATTTTCAAGGCGATGGTCCCAATCGCTATAATTCACATCTATGGGGTTTACCTGGATATTATGACGTTTTGCATCTTGAACTAGTTGTGAGGTGGAATAGAATCCCATGGGCTGGCTATTCATGACTGCACAACAAAATGCGGCAGGATAATGACACTTGAGCCAAGCTGAGACATAAGCAAGAAGGGCGAAGCTAGCTGAATGTGACTCGGGGAATCCATAAACGCCAAAACCTTGAATCTGACGGAATAGACGTTGAGCAAAGTCCATACTATAACCTTGCTTTAACATCCCCTCTGTAAGTTTTCGTTCGAACTGTGCGAGCTGATTATTACTGCTACTCTTACTGCTCCAGCTTGCCATTGCTCGACGTAATTGATCAGCCTCTCCACCTGAAAATCCTGCGGCAACCATTGCTAGGCGAATGACTTGTTCTTGGAAGACAGGAATACCCAGCGTTCTTTCCAACACTGATTTAATTTCTGCGCTAGGATAGTTCGCTTTTTCAATGCCTTGACGACGTTTTAGATATGGGTGGACCATTCCACCTTGAATAGGGCCAGGACGGACAATAGCGATTTCAATAACAAGATCATAGAAGCAGCGTGGCTTTAGTCGAGGTAGCATAGCCATTTGAGCGCGTGATTCTATCTGAAATACGCCAATGCTATCGGCCTTACATAGCATGTCGTAAGTATCAGGATCATCGTTTGGTATTTTTTGCATTGTTAGCTCATGATCATAGTGTTTTTGAATGAGATCAAAGCAGCGATGAATCGCAGTTAGCATTCCTAGTGCAAGGATGTCTATTTTCAATAGCCCTAGAGCTTCGATATCCTCCTTATCCCACTGAATCACAGTGCGCTCGGGCATACTGGCATTTTCAATAGGCACAAGAGTGCTGGTGAGACTTTTTGTGATAATAAAGCCACCAACATGCTGAGATAAATGTCGAGGAAATCCCATGATCTCTTGAAGGATTTTATAAAATTGATCAATTAGTAATTTACTTGAGCCATTGTTACTATAGTTAGCTTCATGATCATTAAATTGTTTCTCTAGATCGGCACGTCTGTCCCACCAAGATAAAGATTGACTGATTTGCTCTATAAATTGAGGATCTAATCCAAGAGCCTTGCCTACATCACGTACGGCACTTCGAGGTTTGTAGGTGATTACTGTGGCTGCAATAGCTGCGCGTTCTCTGCCATAGCGTTTATAAATATATTGAATAACCTCTTCGCGTCTTTCATGCTCAAAATCAACATCGATATCAGGGGGTTCATTACGCTCTTTTGAAATAAAACGCTCAAACAGTAGTGATATCTGATCTGGAGATACTTCAGTGATAAATAGACAGTAGCAGACGACTGAATTTGCAGCAGATCCGCGTCCTTGACAGAGTATATTTCGACTTCTGGCAAAGGCCACAATATCATGAACTGTTAGAAAATAGCTTTCATAGTTAAGTTCCTCAATGACCTTTAATTCATAATTTATCTGAGCTATAACTTTTTTAGATGGACCATTAGGCCATCGCCTCTGTATCCCGTCATCAACAAGAAATTGAAGTTGCTCTGTTGCAGTTAAGTGTTCAGGTACTACTTCTGAGGGATACTCATATCGTAACTCCTCAAGAGAGAAGTGGCAGCGTTTTGCTATATGAACTGTTTCAGCCAAAAGGGCAGGTGGGTATAGTTTTTTTAAGTAAGACACTCCTCGTAAGTAACGCTCAGCATTGGAGAATCGAAGTTTCCCTAAATCCATTACGGAGCAGTTGTGACGTATAGCTGTGAGGGTGTCTTGCAGGCACTGCCGCTCCTTAATATGCATGTGGACATCGCCACAGGCAACCATCGGCATCTCCCACAAAGCAGCTAAGTTACGGTAATAGTAATATTGGATAGACTCCTGACCATCTAGAGTATGTTCAATGGCTAGCCATAATCTATTAGGAAACCAGGCACTTAACTTTTCTCCTATCATATTGTCAGAGTCGAGGTTGTCACTAGGCAACCATAGGAGTAATGAATTAGGTAGGCTATCACTAAGATCTGACCATTTGAGGTGATAATTTCCTTTTTTGCTTCTCCGCCTAGCTAAAGTGATTAAAGATGATAATTCAGAATAAGATTCTCGATTGGTAACTAAAATTACTAATTTGTGGCCATCAATTTGGAATTCGCTACCAATAATGATATCTAGGCCGCAGTTCTGCGCCGCCACGTGAGCCTTAACTACGCCAGCTAAAGAGCATTCATCAGTAATAGCTAATGCTGTGTAACCAAGAGAGAAGGCTGTTTGAACGAGCTCTTGAGGGCGAGATGCACCACGTAAAAAAGTAAAATTACTGAGGCAATGAAGTTCTGCATAGGGCATGACAAATACTAATAGCTTAATACTGTATATATGTACAGTATCAGATTCTTGTCTATACTGACAGTAATATATTAAATTTGATCGAATCCTAGAAAATTAGGCATATGGGCTATCAAAAAACTACTGGAAAATGCATAATTCTGCACTCCGTGAAAGGACCAAAATATGAAAAAAATAGCTGCAATTTTACTCTTATGTATCTCACAAACTGGTTGTTTAGTCGTTTCCGCTGTAGAAGGTGTCACTGATGTTGCTATCGCTGTTGCAACAGCGCCTATAAAGGTTGGGGCCGCAGTCGTTGGTGCGGTTACCGGAGATGATGAGGATGACTCTGATAGTTCAGAGTAGATTGAACCTCACTAATAGATAACTAGATAACGGCACTACGCTACCGTTATCTAGTTGTTGGTTGCCTAGCTAGCTGCCTTAAGAGCTTGGTCAATGTCGGCAATAATGTCATCAATATGCTCAATACCAACAGAAATACGAATCATTTCTCTGCTTGTACCAGCTGACTTTAACTCCTCGTCATTAAGTTGACGATGAGTTGTACTTGCAGGATGGCAGGCCAATGATTTGGCGTCTCCTATATTAACAAGACGCTTAATTAACTGCAGAGCATCAATAAATTTAGCTCCGCTCTTCTCGCCTCCCTTTATACCAAAACTTAGGATAGCTGAAGGCTTACCATCGACTATCTTCTTTGCTAAATCATGATACTTATCATCCTTAAGTCCAGCATAGTTGACCCAGTCGACCGAGGAATGATCTGATAAGTACTGGGCGACAGCATAAGCATTCTCTGTATGCCGCTCCATTCGAAGAGATAAAGTCTCTAGTCCCTGGAGTATCAAGAATGAGTTAAAGGGAGAAATGGCCGCACCCATATTGCGCAGTGGCACGACACGAGCGCGACCAATGAATGCGGCCTCACCGAGGGCTTCAGCGTAAATTACGCCATGATATGAAGGATCTGGCTCATTAAATGCAGGGAATCTTGGATGATCTTTCCATGGGAAATTTCCAGAATCCACGATAATACCGCCCACAGTTGTACCATGACCACCGATGTACTTAGTCAGAGAATGAATAACAATATCTGCACCATGCTCAAATGGCCGACAGAGAATAGGGGTAGCCACGGTATTGTCAACGATCACAGGGACACCGTGTTTGTGAGCCATTTCAGATAAGGCTTGAATATCGACAATGTTTCCCGCTGGATTTCCGATGGATTCGCAGAATAATGCTTTTGTATTATCGTCAATTAATGCTTCCAATGCATCGATGTCGTCACCAGATGCCATTCGAGCTTCAATCCCTTGATTTGGTAAGGAGTGAGCAAAAAAGTTGTATGTTCCGCCGTACAACTGACTAACGCTTACGATGTTGTCGCCCGCTTTAGCAAGAGTCTGGACTGCTGCAGTGATTGCTGCCATCCCAGAGGCTAGTGCTAAGGCGCCAACGCCACCCTCTAATTGAGTTACGCGCTGTTCTACAACATCATTAGTCGGATTCATGATTCTCGTGTAGATATTCCCTGGCTCCGCAAGATTGAAAAGATCAGCACCATGCTGAGTGTCCCGGAAGCTATAAGAGGTTGTTTGATATATTGGAACAGCTACCGCATTAGTTGTCGGGTCATCATTAAAGCCAGCATGAATTGCAAGAGTTTCCTGTTTCATAGAATTTTCTCGAAAAGAACGATTGCATAGTATAAATGATTGGGATCAAGGCAGGATATGCAGTGCTTAGACTGGTTTCTTATAACCTTAAAAATAAAAGATATTACTTTTGATGAGTAGAAATGACTCAGAAAATCAGGAAAACATATTCGTGATCCATAGCGTCTGGTAAGGCCTCATCGTGATCGAATCTGTTATATGATTAAATTCGGATTGATCAAGCAAATCAATCCAAGTCTGATTGTCGATAAGATTGATGTCTGAGGTAACAAGCTTTTGAGTCTCATTGGAGATATTGCTAATGCAAAAAATACTTTGCTCTCTGTCAATACTTTGTCTCCAAAAACCAAAAACATGATCACTAAGATGAAGTGTAAATTGGGTGGCATTAGGATGAAATGCTGGCTGCTTACGCCGTATTTTGATTAATTCTGTTAGTCGGTGGAATACCTGGCTGTGAGACGAGTCACTATTCGCCAGCTCCATAACTATATCGTCATATTGCCATTGGTGCCGATTAATTGCTCGATTATGTCCGCTGTTTTTTACACGTTGATAATCATTCTTTGTTCCTAAAAAACTATGTAAATATATTGCGGGAACGCCCTCAAGAGCGCACATTATCGCGTGTGCGCAGACAAATCTATCAACTTGCCATTGGTCCTTTCCTGATTCAGTTCCCTTAAGAGCATCGAATAGGGAAATATTAATCTCATAGTGCCGTTTTGTTCCATCTTTTAGGTTCCGCCAAGAGGTATGCCCACCAAAACCCTTCATAACTTCGACTAGATGATTGATTTCATGACTTGTTAGAAGTCCTTCTGCAGGTCTAAGGCCAATACCATCATGGGAGGCTATAAAGTTAAAGTAAGCTGTACCAAAACGAGCGGGAGGCATACTCATCATCCACTGCTTTAGTGATCTACAACTGCCGGTAATTAAAGTATTTAACAGGAGGGGAGGTAGCGAAAAGTTATAAACCCAATGGGCTTCATTACCATTACCAAAATAAGATAAATTTTCGCGGTTAGGTATATTAGTCTCAGTGATGATGATTGCATCGGATTTTTTTGCTTGAATAAGGGTACGCAATAGTCTGACTATTTCGTGAGTTTGCGGAAGATTTAGGCAGTTAGTTCCGAGCTCTTTCCAAAGGAAAGCTATCGCATCAAGCCTGAAAATCTTGACGCCTTGTTCCATATGCTGGTTGATTATCCTGATGAATTCTTTCAGAACTGAAAGATTTCTAAAATTGAGATCTACCTGATCATGACTAAAGGTGCACCAGACATGTTTGATTCCGGATTGAGTTTTTACCAGACGTAACAACTCATTTGTTCGAGGTCTGACGACTGCGCTGAGATCGTCTGAAGCATTTGCAGTTACAAAAAAATCTTTTCCGGGATCTATCCCTTTGATGAAATTAGAGAACCAGACGCTTCGAGCGGAGCAGTGATTAATAACCAAATCTGACATAAGAGAATAGTTTAAAGCTATATTTTTTATATCCTCCCAAGTTCCTAGGGATTCATTGACCGATGAGTAGTCGAGCACTGAGAATCCGTCATCAGAAGTGTAGGGAAAAAACGGAAGGATATGAATTCCAGTAATTGTACTTTTCAGGTATTTATCTACGAACTGTTTCAGGGCTTGAAGAGGAGCTAGCGGTTTATCAAGTACTGAATCGCCATATGAAATAATCAAAACATCTCTTTGATCCCAATGCCCTTGAGCGGTTACCTCTAGGTTTGAGTTTTGAGTGATTTCCATCTCTTGAATCAGATCAAAGGCCACAGCCTCTAAATCTTTCTTTGATATTTCCGCATAAATTTCTTCAAGATGATGGGTAACCTTGGATCTCAAGTAAAGACCACTATCCATGGTGCGTCGCTTTCTTCAACAACCTCGCGGGGCTTGTTTTTTTGGAATACTCTTGATGATCCAGCTCGACGGCTTCTACTAGCTGTTCAAAAATATTGGGGATAGCACTCACAACTCTGTTCCAGGTTGGCATAAAGGGGCGCTCCATAGGATTTTCAATAAATTTATCTCCAGCAGTAATTATGTTCTGTGCGAACATTTCTACGGCCTCTTCCTCTTGGTGCACATCTACTTTAAGGCCATTCATGATTGCGTTATTTTGGTGTATCTCTACGCTGTCTAATGCCTTCCGATAATAGGCCGCCTTGATAGATCGGAACGTCTCCTGGTTAAATGTAATGCCTTGTGTTGCCAATTTCCTGAATAATCCTTTAGCTATGTCGATCGACATTTTAGAAAGCCCTCTGGATTTATCTTCCAGGGACATGTCTTGGTGTTTATGATCATATCTGTCTGCAATATCTACCTGGCAAAGGCGATTCCCTGCATAATTCCGATACATCTCTGAAAGTACTCCAATCTCTAGACCCCAATCGCTTGGGATGCGAATATCATTTAGAACGTCGCGTCTAAATGAAAACTCACCAGCTAGCGGATACCGAAAGCTGTCCATATAATCTAGGTACTTCATATGACCAAGGTTGGTTTTTAAAGCTTGAATCAGAGGTGAGATAAGTAACCTAGAAACTCGGCCATTAAATTTGCCGTCCGCAAACCGAGCATAGAACCCCTTGCAAAACTCATAGTTAAATCTGGGATTAGCGACAGGATATATTAACCTTGCAAGGAGCTCCCGAGTGTACGTTGTAATATCACAATCATGGAGAGCGACTGAAGATACTTTGTTTGAGGCAAGCGTATAGCCCATACAATACCAAACATTTCGGCCCTTCCCCAGTTCTTTCGGAGCTAAATCTAATTCAGAAAGCTTCTTATCAATTGCCCGAAGCCGTGGACCATCATTCCAAAGTACCCTGACGTTTTGTGGCAGCGTAGAAAAAAAGTTCAGAGCTGATTTATATTCTTCTTCATTAGCGCGATCCAGTCCGATCACAATCTGATCTAGATAAGACACTTTCGTAAGTTCATTGACGATCTTAGTCAATGCATCGCCCTCTAGCTCGGAGTAGAGTGAGGGAAGAATGAGTCCCATAGGGCGTTGAGAGGAAAACAAATTAAGTTCTTTTTCCATTTCTGATAACGTTCGTTCACGCATATTATGAAGCGTAGTTATTATCCCATTTTGATGAAAATCACCCATACACCAGTCCTTAAGCTGTTAAAAATTCTGAAGCCAACTTGTGACTCCTGATACCCATCCTTTTGGTCCGATCTCTTTGGAAATACTTATCCCATCGGTTCGTTTTAATTTTGGTGGCATGTGGTGACGAGAACGAATAATGAGCGCGGTGTCCGCTATTTCTAGCATTGATTTATCATTCGCTGCATCCCCGATAGCCAGAGTTTCGCAGAGATTTACATCATGTTGCTGTTTAAAAATATTAGTGAGATATTTTAAAGCTCTCCCCTTACTGGCATGGCCGGTGACAGATAAGAATCGACCGCCTTGCTCAACACTGAGTCCTTTAGAGTTGAGCGTCTCGATAAATTCCTGTTTTCGAGAATCGGTGCTGAGCCAGATAATAGTTTCGCTAAATTCTCTCTTATTCGCCGATTCTGATTGGTGAGCTAATAGGCCTGTTACTCGACTTATTCCATCTGAACCTTCGCGCTCAAATAGATGGTAAAAGGTCTGATATTCCATTTTAAACTGCTGACTGCATGTATCGATAATTTCTAAAATAACTTCGCGAGATGGACTTTTTGAATAGAGCATAAACTCCTCATTTTCTGTCCAGGACGATGGTAGGTAGCTGAAATAATTCATTGGAACATATATACCCGCTCCATTTTCAACAATAAATGGGTGCGAATTACTTATTGTCTCTCTCAAAGGCACAATTTCAGCTAGCGTCTTACTTGAGGTAAGAATTACTGGTATACCTACCTGATTAAGTGTCTCAAGGAGTGAGATCGCAGGTTTATGGCTATAGGTGTTGTGGTCTAATAGACTGCCGTCAAGATCTGTAAAAATTAACCGTTGTGTACCCATTGTGGTGAGAATATTTGCTGTTAGCATGACAAAGCCCCAAAGTGGTGCAATGCTGTTTCTGCTTTTGATAGGCCTGCACACTCCCATCTACTGTGGATCTGAGCCGGTATTGGCGTGCAAAACTGTGTGAATTTGGTTCGATACACAGGAGATATCCTTATTATCTTAGAGACTTATTAGCAGAATCCATGCCAAACAATAAGGTTTTACAAATAATGTATTTGTAGTCGGGAGGGGTGGGGGCGGTTGCTGTTCTCGAAGAAGGCGAGACTCCTGATTTAGAAAGCCTGCGAGCTTTTGCAGGAGGATGACTTGCGCGCTTAAAATTACCCAGTGAGTTGCATATCATCGATGTACTACCTCGAAACTCGGCAGGAAAGGCCCAAAAATTCAAGCCCAAAGAGCAATTCATCGCAAAGTAACACTAATTAAAAAGTCTCAAATAGGCTGCGAATGTAACATTCGCAGCCTATTTATAGTTTCGCTTATGCCTCGTCATCATTAACAAAAGAGTAGCCTGCAAACCTTGCAGGTGGCTCACAGTCAGCAATAGTGTCAAATTTAGCTTGGATATCTCCACCACTCTCAACCCACGCAGCATTTCCTGCATCCGCTTGAGCGGAGTTTCTATGGATATTCTTCCAAATGTAATCAAAGGGTGGATCAGGTTGATATGATGGAACTTCAATACTGAAATTATAGGATGCATCAGGATTTGCCGCCTCATAAGAGTCAAGCCATGGAGAAAAATCTCCAGCAATGACCTCTCTTAGGTTTTCAAATCCTTGTCCATCATTGAAGCTACAAAACATGATATCTACATTATACGGTTCCTGCTCCGGCCCTATATCGTTCCAAGGGTTTGACATCTCACGTGGACGGAATGCATAAAACCCATATACATCCTCATATTCTTCACCGCCCAGAGTTATCATCCCTGAGTGTGCTGAGGCGAGTTTCTCAGTTGAGTCACTTGCTAGCCACTTGTCCCATGCCTCATCTCGAAGAGCTTTGTTCTTCCAAGCCACGGCCCAAACGCCATCAAAGTTCTCATTTGGCTCTGCAGGAACATATCCAAAACTAGTGTAGGGGACTTCGGTTGCATTGGCTTCAACGATCCAGTCGGCGAGGTAAGCTGAAAAACCTTCCTGAGAGAATGAATCTCCATTTCTGGCCCAGAGGTAATCAATATATCCCCAATAACTAGCATTAGATTCCGCTAATTCAGTCATCGTTGGTTCTGGTGCTGCCTCGACTTTTTGTACTTCAGCCTCTTTGTTTGAACACCCTGCAATGATAAATATTGCTGAGCAAATGATGAGTAGCCTTTTCATTCTTATTCTCCTTAATCAAGTTATATTTAATTTTAGAGTAAATATCGCATATTACAGTGAGATGTCAAAATTTATGGAACTTCCTAACATGAAAAATGTTAGAAATGATGTCTTAAGCAAAGACGCCGTGGACGAACCATTGATTATTTAAAAGTTCTCTGAAAATCCAGTATCTAGAGCCTTCGTTATCAGAAACTAAATAGTAGTCACGCTTTTGTTCAGATTGCCACCAATTACCGCATAGTCGCTCTGGGCCACTAAGAATTTTTAGGGGTTTACCCCAATATAACTGTTTTTTACACCATTTAGTAGGGCTAGGTTCAGCAAGTAACCAAATAGGTTTATATGATTTTGAAATAATATATTTTGAATCTAAATTTTGATGTATTGGTTCTAGAGTACTTACTTTCTCAGGTAAATACTCATTACTCATTACTAGTTTAGATAATGCTTCAAGACCTAATCGCGCACTTAGGTTATCAATGAGACCTTTTTCCTCTTTATTCAGGTCAAATTGATTGTTGAATAGATCAACATTTAAATCGGGCATATCAATAAATTTATTAGAACTTAGGGAGATCCTTTCAATACTTTGAGGTAAATCAATTCGCTCTAATTTAAGTCGACTTAAGTTTAGGAAATTTGACCAGCTGTTATTACTTCCTGATAGAGAGAGTATGATTTTTTGATGCTTTCCTAAGAGAGGCTCAAAAGTCCACTCAAGCTGAAGACTATGACACTGGAGAACTGCAAGATACTGACAAAATTGCTGTAATAGAGTCTTCATTGGAAATAATAAACTTTCCTTACTATATAGCCCTTGAGGGTTTTGCACTTCATTATAAAAACTTTGAGGCGGTTTAAACCTATCTCCTGTAAAAGTTTTTTCTCCAACTAATAATCCCAGTGTGTCCATCAGAACTTGATCAAATCGTTGACTAAGGGCGCATCGAGGAAGTTTAAGAAGATCTTGAATAGTATTTAAGCCTAACTGCTTAAAGCTCCTCTGTTGCTTAGGTGTACTAGGTAAATTATCTAATCTAGTAGCCATTAAATTTCTATGTATTTCACATTTTTTTGGTACAGTTTTTTGGAATTCATCACTACATGTCAATTTCGCAGCTAAAGGATTTTCACCGATGCCATTAACTACATTGATTTTTTGTTGTAGAAGTTGCTCATGAAGTTGTTTTAATAAATTTTCATAGCCATTGAATAAGTGCTCACAGCTCGAAATTTCTAACCATAAGCCTGCTGTATCTATAATAACTTCAGGGCTAAAACGATAAGCGATAAGTGCTAATTGCTGTAATAATAATTTTTCCTGACTGTAATTTTCTGTAAATGTAACTAGATCTGGACATATAGCCAATGAAGTAGTTAGAGATAGTTCAGGTTCAACACCCCATTGCTTAGATGCGTCATTACAACACACGATACGTCGAACATTTTTGTGTGAACTAATAATTGCAAGTGGCTTATCTGATGATAATTCTGATTGATATATCAATACAGACTCAAGTGCTAGAAGGGGAAACTTCAGATATAACCAGATGTTTTTATTATGCATTTAAGTGCTGAGGTTTAACTGTAGCAGGTAAAGAGAAGGTCCCTTTATATTGTTTTGGAGGGCTTATATTTACAGGTAGTTTGTTTAGTAGCGTTCGTTCTAATAATTTATTGCTAAGATTAATACGTATTCTTGTACCTGGTACTTTCCCTTTAAATTTGTGTATAAGTAAGGACATAATATTTGTTCTTACCCCTTCAATTTCAATGCGAAGTGATGCGGGGGAAGGTACTTTGATAGATGAAATTTCTCTAAATAAAAATGTAGGGGATAGGTTATCTGTGGCAGCTAATTGTAGCTTTCGTAGGGCTGTATAATTTGGATTAATTTGATGTGTCCACGCAAATAGCAAGGCATTACCTTGTATGATTTGTTCTGCTGCCCATAACCATTCCTTGGTGTTTTTACTTCTTACAATTAGAATTTTATCTAGGAGGATTTCTGCGTCGGCGAGACAAGGTGCATAGGGCTCATATGGGGGATCTAGCCATACGCAAAGCTTCCCTTTGTTGGTGTAGTGCTTTAATACAGGAAGTAGGAGGCTAAGTTCTCCTATACCATTTTGTCGCGCAGATACTTCAGTTATTGCGGATAATGGCCATCCACCTAGTAAAAATTTGTCAATATGGTCATTGCCCGTAGAGATAGAATTCTTGGATAGATGATACTGATGACCTTTCCAGGTATCTTGACGTGAAAGAAGATTATTTAATAGTGATTTTTCAGGCATTCTCTTAATCTTTGCTAGGATAATATGCTGTATATATATACAGTATATTGATGTTTTTTAGGAATTAAGTCAATAGGTTTGAATAATAGAAATTAGTCTTTTTAGAAGTAATTTATACATCTAAACCTTGATTGCACCAAGGCTCCTGCATAATACTAACTTTAATCTTTATTAGGATATTACTATGTCGCTTGATTTTGATACTGCAAGATTACCTAATGCCTGCTTGAGGCCTGAGCATGATCAGTGGCGAGCGCAGTTAAGGAGATTTTTCGATCGTGAGGTAATTCCCTACGCCGCTCAGTGGGATGAAGATGGCCATATCCCCAAAGAGCTATGGCCAAAGTCTGCTGAAGTTGGAATTTTAGGGTTAGGATATCCGGAAGAGTTCGGTGGCGTTTCGGAAGGTATAGACATTTGGTACACCATAATTCTCAACGAAGAAATGGCAAGAGTTGCGGTGGGTGGAGTAGGTGCGACCTTAATGGTTCATGGCATTGGATTACCACCGATAATAAACTTCGCCAGCGATGACGTTACAGCAATGGTTGTTCCACCAGTATTGGCGGGAACTGAGAGGATATCTTTGGCTAT
>ERZ802827.47-NODE-47-length-60603-cov-11.3573_pt1 | contig 60603 bp, 56 predicted proteins | sample MGYA00345652_ERZ802827 | MGnify/ENA primary metagenome ERZ802827 (study PRJEB30503, sample SAMEA104212372) | marine metagenome | biome: Westerlies Biome; feature: [SRF] surface water layer (ENVO:00010504) within the epipelagic zone...; material: water (ENVO:00002006)... | reverse complement strand
CTAAATCCCTCCCAAAACGCAGCACGTCCGCCGCGTCAAATAATGGTTCCTCTTCCGTAGTTACAAAAAACTTGTCAGCAGTCCATTTTAGTCGTTTTTCAACACCAATCTTTTCAGATAAATAATCTGCATGATAGTCTGCGTCTGTCAGACGTGGTTTGGGAGCTGATTCATGTTTAAAATTTTTGTCTTCTTCCCAATATTTCTGCATCAGGGGCCTGTAACAAAGATACTCAAACCAGCGACACCTATATGACATTGTTGCTTCTAAGATTTCCGACCCAACAGTTAATAAAACATCTCGTGGTGGCATACATCCGAACTGACTCTCTGTGTGAAAATCTGGTGTAGTCGCTGGCTTCGAAAAATCTATTGGTGTTGGTCTATCAACTCTTATTCCACGGTTCGTCAGGAGTGATGCAAAATCATCTAATAATTCATTGGCTCGATCGATTGTTTCCTGTGGTCTCTTGCCCCATTGGCCACGCATATCGCTGTCTTCTGGCACTTTCGCATCTAAGGCTGGTTCCTCAGGCGGAATATGGCAATTATCGGCTTTTCCAACAATAACATGTTTAAGTGGATCCCACTCATTCCAGCTATTTACCACTGTTTTCATATCTATGGCCTCATAAATTTATTACAAAGTGTAGGCATAAAAGTAGCACTTAGTAGGAATGATGCCAACTAAGATTGAGGTAAAAAGAATACTATTTATAAATTAATATTTTGAAAGTTATTGGATATTTTTGAGGTGGAATGGTGCGTTTTTGTACCTAGTGAAGGCTTCACGATAAAGATCAATTAAATCACGTCTGGGTTCAATGGTTTCTGCAATAGTTGGCTGGGATAAAATATTTTTAATAGGTTCACTAGTTTTCCCCAAGATAGCCAGACGTGCGGCACCCATAGCTGCTCCGTATTCGCCGTCAATGGGGCAGGCGATAGCCTTATTTAAGGCAGTCGCTATAGTCTCTAACCAAAATCGCGAATGGCTGCCACCGCCGATGGCCAATAATTGATCTGGACAGGGGCCAGCTTTTTTAAGAACCTCCATGCAGTCGCATAATGCAAATGCTACGCCTTCCATTACTGCTTGAGTGAGTTTTGTTTGGTTGCTATTTGTCGATAGTCCGACGAAACCACCTCTTATATGTGCATCATTTAAAGGAGTTCTTTCACCTGATAGGTAAGGGTAAAATTTTTCGGATGAAGGTCCATTGATTTTATGAGTCAACCCCTCTGATAATTTAATGGGAGATTTTCCAGTAACACTTGATAACCAGTTTAAGCTATCCGTTGCTGATAGAATTACACCCATTTGATACCACGTTTTAGGAATTGCGTGACAGAACGTATGAACAGCAGATTGAGCTAGAGGAGTGTATGCATCTCTAGCAGTAAGCAGGACGCCGGAAGTGCCTAGTGACACAAAGCCTTGACCTTCCTGCATAATACCAACGCCACACGCTGCTGCAGCGTTATCCCCAGCTCCTGCTACAACCGAAACTCCACGTGGAATACCCAACTCATTGGCTATAAATTTAGAAACTGATGAAGCTATTTGAGATCCTTCGAGTAGATCTGGCATTTGGTCAGATCGCATATTACCTGCATTTAAAGCATAGTCTGACCAACGCCGATTTCCAACATCTAACCAACTAGTTCCAGCAGCATCAGACATATCCATAAAGAAATCGCCTGTAAGGTAAAATCCAAGATACGAAGCAGGTAGTAGAACTTTAGCAACTTTTGAGAAGATTTCCGGCTTGTTTTCTTGTATCCAAAGTAACTTTGGTGCTGTAAAACCTGGAAATATTATATTTCCAGTAATTTCTTGCAGTTTTACATCTTGATCTAATATTGACGCTTGTTTGTAACTGCGAGTATCATTCCACAAAATACACGGGTGAAGAATTTCATCGTTTTTGTCTAACAATATTGCCCCATGCATGTGACCTGCAATGCCAATAGCTTGGAGACTTGCAACTGCTGCTGCATTCCTGTTTTTTAGCTCTCCGATGGAAACCTTTAGAGCATCGATCCAGTTTCTCGGATTTTGCTCATTAAAACCAGATATCTCACTTTTTACAGAGTAGCTATAATCAGCACTATCCAAAAATTTGCCTTCTTGGTTCACAAGTAGGCATCTTAAACCAGATGTGCCCAGGTCAATACCTAGATAAGTTGGTCCTGATTGGTATTTTATATCTCGTCCTCGATATTAACTATTAGATCTTGGCCAATTCTTGTTCTAAATCCTTAATTTCAGCTCCACCTGCCATTAATCTCCTAATATCGCCTCCTTCTAACTCAGCTTTAGTTCCCTGACCAATAACTTGTCCGAGCGCCAGAAAAGTGTAACGATCGGCAATGAGCCTAGAATGTATTTCATTATGAGTAATAAATATAATTGCGATATCGCCCCTTGCTCTAACACGCTTTATAGTTTTAAGAACTTCCATTTGCTGCTTCTGACCCAAAGCCGACGTTGGCTCGTCTAGAATTAGAACTTTTGCTCCGAAATAAATTGCACGTGCAATTGCTAGGGTTTGGCGCTGACCACCTGACATAGTTCCAACTGCCTGAGATGGATCTGAAAAATCAATTCCAATTTTTAACATCTCATCATGAGCAATTTGGTCCATCTCATCCATTCTAAGTTTGCCTAGAGTAGAAGTAAGTTCACGCCCCATAAAGAAGTTACGAGTAACGCTCATTAATTGATTAATAGCTAAGTCTTGATAGACCGTTCCAATACCGGCGGCAGAAGCATCTCTAGGACTTCTAAAAGACCGCTCAACTTCCTCCATGTAGATCGTACCGCTTGTAGGCTGGTGAACTCCTGATAAAATTTTTATCAGTGTAGATTTTCCAGCACCGTTATCCCCCAACAAGGCATGAACCTCACCGGGGTAGACGTCCAAATCAACGCCGTTCACCGCCGTGAAGGGGCCAAATTTTTTCGTGACATTTTCGACCCTCATGTAACTCTTTGGTGCCATGTTTATATTCCCCCAGTGATCCGTTTTCTAATACGTTCATTGGCAAAAACAGCCGCTAGTAGAACTGTACCTACGAACACCCTAAACCATGCTCCATCTATCCAAGGGATAAAGAATACAGCATTAGCAACAAGGCCAAAAGTCACCGCTCCAAATACCACGCCTACTATCGAGCCAAAGCCACCGGTCATTAAAATTCCACCGACTACCGCAATCGCAATTGCTTCAAGCTCTTTAAACATTCCTTTTGCTGCGTCAGATGAATTAGTATCAAAAACTTGGCATGCTGCAAAAATTGTTGCGCAGAAAGCAGAAAACATAAAAAGGCCAATTTTTACTCTGTTTACCGGAACCCCATTTGCGCGTGCACTTTCTTTATTATCCCCGGTAGCATAAATCCAGTTTCCAATCTGTGTTCTTGCAAGTACATACCACGCCACGCCGGCTATAACTATAAACCAGAGAAGTCTCGCATCAAATCCAGTAACCCATTGTTCCATTTTCCGGTTTATGTTTAGGAAGCTTAAATAATTTATGAGATCAATTTTGTCGTCTTTGGCCATACCAGCTGTGAATTCCAATCCGGCTGATACTTTTTGACCAATCCAGAACCAGCCATCATAAAGCCATCCGAAAACTTCGCCACCCATTTGTTCGGCAAACCAGCTCTCTTGTTTATAATCTGGTAGCCCAGAAACATTAGTATTCTGGTTAATCAGTCTGAAGCAAACTTCTGTAAGACCACGAAGAAAAAACCAAAATGCTAATGTGACTATGAAACTTGATAATCCCGATCTGACCACAATAGTTCCAATGAGCCATCCAAACGCCAGTGTCATGCACATAGTTATTGCAAAAGCCGTAAATGGCGTTGCCTCTCCTAGGCCAAATGGTAAACCCCATTTCAACATTATGGCCATGGACATACCTGCAAAGGCAATCATTGGCCCGATGGACAAATCGAACTCGCCAGCAATCATTAATAAAGCAGCACCAACTGCTATTATTCCCAATTGGGCGATAATGGCTATGTTGTTCTTTAAGCCCAATGCATTGAAAGCTTTCCCCTCAGATGCTAACCCAAGGGCCAATATAATTACGATCATGACTATGAAAGAACCAATTTCGGGTCTTCTTATCATGCGCTGGATCCAGCTTTCATTTTGAAGACGATCAGATTCACTTCGTTCCGACATTTTAACCTCTGATATCTATGTTTTTAGTGTCTCTTAAATAAACAGGCGAGCCTTCGCTCGCCTGTTACAATTTCCTACTAATACATAAGCTATTAGCGGTTTATGCCTGCCTGAGAAGCAACATTATCAATATTTGAAGCGTCTACGAAACCAGGACCTGATGGAATATTAGCTCCTGGCAACATACCAGCGTTTGTGTTATACAAATGCAGCACAATGATTGGCATATAGCCTTGCAACCGCTGTTGCTGATCGATTGTAAATGACGCATCACCAGATCTTAGCATTGCAGTTACGGCATCTGACATGTCGAAACATGCAAGATGAACATCTGCACCAACATCTTTAATAGCTTTATTAGCTGCATCACATACATGTGGACCAGCTGCTAAAATTCCATCAATTGATGGGTCTGCTGACAATGCGGCTGCTGTTCTAGTTTCAATTTGCTGTACGTCGTTTGATACGTCGATCATGTTCAATGATCCGCCAAGACCTGAGAAGTAACCTTCACATCGATCCACGAGGGCTGTGTTCCATGCTTCTTGATTCAAGCAAAGACCCTTTGTTACACCTTCAGCTTTAGCACGCTCTCCAGCTTTCTGTCCCGCTAAAAGCTCTGGCTGACCAACGTGCATTAGTGCTCCAACTTTAGCTGAATTCTCCAAGCCTGAATTCATTGTGATTACCGGAATACCAGCGTCTGCTGCAGCGCGGATCGCTCCGCCTAATGCATCTGGGTCAGGTAAAGATACAACTATCCCGTCTGGGTTAGATGCGGCAGCTGCCTCGATAAGCTTTGCCATACCTGACATATCACCAGATGGATCAAAGTTATATTCAAAGTCTGCTCCAATCGCAGCGGCAGCATCTCTACCACCTTTTTCAACTACTGGCCAAAATGGGTCAGTACCTTGTGTGTGTGTAATCATTACATAACGCTCAGCTATTGCTGTAGACGCCATCATTGCGAGCGCAGCGCCCGCCATTACTAATTTTTTCATATTTTTCTCCCAAAAAGTACTTTCGTACCTGTTTCCTATAACAACTGATTCTATTTTATTAAAGTATCAAAAGACTAATTTGGTGCATTTTCATTAAAAAAATAGCTTCAGTTAGCGCTAACATTTACATATCGATTTTTAGTTTTGCAACCTATTTATTTTATTTTTTATTTCTTATGTTATGTTTAAATTCATCGGCAATTAATTATTTCATCCTATAATTAAATGTTACTCTTCTTAGAGGCTGTATTCTGGTAGGTCAGAAGTCTAATTGTAAGTTGAAGCATTTTGCTATTTTTTTAATTTCCTAATTAGACCCTAGTTGTTCGCTTCGGAATTTGAACATGAAATTGTTAAGGTATTTCCTGTTTTCCAATATGACGAACTACAAAAGTAGAGGCCGGCTCGTATTTTTTCTTTCATTTCATTATCTGATTGAAAGTGTGCTTCGTTAATTTTTGAAGCAACATCAGGGGTGATCCTAATGTACCAGCCTATAAAATCTGGGTTTGGTTCCTTAGTTAAATTGCGTGTGGCTAATATATTGCCATAGGTTACTATTAGTTCCGACTCATAGTTTTTTATTTGCTTTGCACTGCATGTGAATGGAAAAGCCAAAGCCAAAAATATTATAATTGTTAATCCTGATTTCATCTTACTTTTTGAACTATTTTTTTTCTGCCTTAAATGTGTTTAAAACTTTTCGAGTCGCTTCAACTATCGGATCGTTTGTCTTGCTTAAGATCTGAACTCGGTCAAATTGAGTGGGGTCTTTTTCTAAAGATTCTTTTAAGGCTTCACCAAAGACCATTCTTAACTCAGTCCCAATGTTGAATTTACATATTTTTGAATTTTTTGCTAGATAAGACCTTTGTGCTAAGGAAACCCCAGAACCTCCATGTATCACTAATGGTGTTGAGGTTAGCTCTTCGATTTGTCTGATCGTCTTTAGATCAAGGGTTCCCTCTTTGTTTTTCTGTAAGTGGACGTTGCCGACGGATATCGCCATTGCATCGACTTTGGTCTCAGCTGCAAACTTTTTAGCTTCTGAAGGTTTTGTGCCGTTTGATTGCTCACCATCAGAGTAGCCAACGAAGCCAATTTCACCTTCACAGGAAACTTCTGCCGCATGAGCCAATTCAGCAATACGAGCTGTTTTGTCAATATTTTCTTTCAGCGGAAGTCTGGAGCCATCAAACATTACTGAAGTAAATCCACATTCAATAGCCTCTCTACACTCTTCTTCGGTATAACCGTGGTCTAAATGGGCAACCACAGGGACGCTCGCTTCATTAGCTAAATGATTAAACATCTTTCCTAAGATAGGCAAAGGTGTATGCGATCTGCAAGATGGCCCGGCTTGAAGAATAATTGAAACACTTTCTTCTTCTGCTGCACGAACGTATGCTCGCATATCTTCCCATCCTAGTGTGACCAATCCTGCGACGGCATATCCACCTTCCATGGCAGGCGCTAGTACTTCTTTAAGTGTAGCAATTGTCATTTAAACTTTGCCACCATATCCATAATACCTGGGATTGTTGATAGTTGTTCTTCATGCGTTGGCTGAAAAAATTGTTTCAAGGGCCGCTGGCTTAAACCGCCGAGTATCGTGAAATAGTACATTTCGTAGCCGGGGAGCGCGCAACATGGGTGATAACCTTTATCAATTATCACCGTAGAGCCATCCATGATGTGATAAGCGTCGCCTGGTTTGTTATCTTCGCGTTGTAGCATCTGTAGACCCGAACCATAATCTGGCTTGAACCTAAAGTTGTATGTTTCATCATGCCTTGTCTCCTCGGGCAAGCGGTCTGTATCATGCTTATGGGATGGGAACCCAGACCATCCACCGGAACCGACTGTGTAGAGTTCGCTTACTAGTAGCCTTCCAACTTGGTCTCTTTGATTTGCTCCTAGGATATGCTTTATTTTTCGGTGTGTTTTTGTGTCGTCTGATCCGTATTGAACTAAATCAATATCCTGAGATCTAACCTCAAAAGGTTCTAAAACTTTATCATATTTTGCTCCTGCAATAAAAATCTCGGCCGTATCGGTTAGACATTCAAAGCAAACTGGTGTGTCTGTCGGGGCGTACACGCCCTCGGGCTCTCCATTCCATACGTCTAAAGATCTATTACCTATTGAATCGAATTTTTGACCACCAATATCAATATCAATGGTGCCAGTGGCTGGCACGATACATGACTCATATTGGCTTAATCTGTATTTAAAATTTTCACCTTTAAATAACTTAACAATATTGAAGTAGTTCAGTGGGACTAGATCATGATTAACGTCCACGATTGGGATATTTTTGTTGTCGTAAGGGGCAATATGCATAATTAAGCTTTCGTATTATATTACTGAATATTAGTTTTTGTTTAAAAACGTCTCTAATTCATCTGTTGTCGGCATTGCTCCAGCACATCCGGGCTTTGATACAACAATTGCCGCGCATGCTGAGCCCCTGAGGACGGAGTCCTCAAGGTTGAAACCATCGGCTATCGAAGCCAGTAATCCTGCCATAAAACTATCGCCTGCGCCTACAGGTTTAATGGCTTTTGTTGGGAAAATGCCCGTTCTAATTTCATTCTTATCATTGAGTGAGATTGCACCTTTCTCACCCATCTTATAAATTACTGTTTTCCCCAGAGAAGCCAATTCTCTAGCTTTTTCCAGTCCGAGGTCGTAATCCCCTGCCATAAATCCAAACTCTTCATCGTTACCCACAATAAGGTCGCTGCTCATGCCTGCCTTAGATAAAACATCTGAAGCAACTTTATCGGAAGGCCAACTGTAAGGTCGATAATCGATATCAAATATTACAGGCAATCCCGCTTCATGTGCCTTTTTGATCGCATGAAATGTAGAAGTTCGAGACGGGTCTGAGGCAAACACTGTTCCAGCAGTAATAACTGCATTGTAGTTGCGATATTCAATGATATCTACATCCGCTGTTTCGACTAGAAAATCTGCTGCATTGTTTCTGTAAATCACATTCTGAAAATCATCTAATGTACTTTCATAAATAGCTAAAGAAGTACGGCACTCGCCTGAAATTGTTTTTACGTACTTTGTGTCCACTCCATAATCTTCTAGGCGGTTTACTGCAAATCTTCCAATTGCATCGTCAGAAACTGAAGTAATTAAGCTTGCTTGTGAGCCAAGTTTTACCAGTCCGGCACATATATTGGCTGATGATCCACCCAAATCAGAACTAAATTTTCCAGAGTTTTCGCTTTTTACTCCTATCTCATCGCAAAATAGGTCTATGCCTGCTCTTCCAAATACGGCAAATTTCTTACCTTTTATGGCCTCAAATAAATCGTCCATTACTCTAGAATTTCTTTCTTTATTTTCTCTGCAAAATACAAAACGTTTTATGTTGCCGTCATACCGAACTGGTGATACGCGTTTCAACAAAGCTTATTATTTGTTTCAAAAGGTTCTAGCTAAAAATGCGCGAGATTGGAATAGGCATTGTAGGTGGTGGCTACATGGGCAAAGCACACTCAGTTGCAATGTCGTCAGTCGGTGCAGTGTTTAATACTTATCTCCGGCCACGGCTTCAAATGATTTGTGCTCGAAGTGACGCCAGTGCTGAAAAATATCGAAAAGCGTATGGCTTTAGAGCTGCAACATCTGATTGGCGTGTTTTAGTGAAAGACCCAACTGTGGAGGCAATTGTTATTGCAACCCCTCAAATTGAGCATAGGGAAATTGCTGTAGCTGCGTTTGCGCAGGGTAAGCCAGTGTTCTGCGAAAAACCTCTGGGCTCTTCTTTAAAAGATGCAATTGTTATGAATGATGCCGCAGAAGCAAGTGGTTTGCCAAATATGGTAGGTTTTAATTACATTCGAACGCCTGCTAGTCAATTCGTTAGAAAGCTATTGGCCAACGGTGAACTGGGAAAAGTAACATGGTTTCGTGGTGAGCACACTGAAGACTTTCTCGCGGACCCTCTCACACCTGCATCATGGAGGTGCAGTAGCATGTCCAATGGGACCCTGGGAGATTTGGCTCCACATATGATAAATGCGGCACTTGCATTAATGGGGCCGATCCGTTCATTGCTGTGTGAGTATGAAACGGTCCATAAAGAGCGCCCAGGTGGCGATGTCAGTAATGATGATCATGCTCAAATTATGTGCCGATTTGATGGTGGTGCTATGGGGCATATGTACTTTAGTCGTGTCGCGACTGGCCGCAAAATGGGTTACGCATACGAAATACATGGAACAAAGGGTTCGGTGCGTTTTGATCAAGAGGATCAGAATTCTGTATGGCTCTATCGGTCTGAAGGACCTGAAGCTGAAAGAGGTTTCAGGCAAATTTTAACTGGACCAGCGCACCCAGATTACGAACCTTTTTGCCAGGGGCCTGGTCACGGCACAGGCTATCAGGATCAAATAATAATTGAGGCTCGTGATTTTCTTGCAGCGATCGAAAAAAATAAGTCTTATTGGCCATCTTTTAAAGATGGCTTACAGGTTTCTCGAGTTGTGAGTGCTGCTCTACAATCAGGAAAGCAGAGGGCTTGGGTTGATTTGGTGTCAATTTGATTTGAGCAACTTTGGAAAATTGAATTAATCCATTAAGAAAGACTAAGTATGACCAAATTAAAATGGGGAATGATAGGCGGTGGAGAAGGAAGCCAAATTGGTCCAGCACACCGCTTGGGAGCTGTAGCAGACGGCCGTTTCGAGTTGGTTGCTGCAGCCTTTGATCATAGGCCGGCAAAAGGTAAAGCGTTTGCAGAAAGTTTGGGGATTGATACTGATCGAGCTTACGGTACTTGGGCCGAAATGCTTTCTGGTGAGCAAAATAGAGAAGATCCTATTGATCTTGTTACTATTGCAACGCCAAATGCTACCCATTTTGAAATCACGAAGTCTTTTTTAGAAGCTGGCTTTAATGTCTTGTGTGAGAAACCGATGACTATGACAGTTGAAGAAGGAGAAGAAATTTACAAAATCTCTCAGAAAAGTGGGAGGGTTTTCTCTGTCAACTATTGTTACTCTGCTTACCCAATGGTGAGACAGGCTCGCGCTATGGTCCGCAGCGGTGATATTGGCAAGTTAAGGTTAATTATTACAAATTTCAGTCATGGGCATCATGCAGATGCAAAAGATGCAGAAAACCCAAGAGTGCGATGGCGTTATGATCCAGAGATGGCTGGTGTTTCTGGTCAGTTTGCTGATTGCGGTATTCATGCAATGCATATGGCTAGTTTCGTCTCTGACGATACGGTGGAGAGGCTAAACGCGGATTTTGCGTCGACAATTTCAACTAGAATTTTGGAAGATGATGCATTTGTTAATTTTCGTCTTAGTAGGGGAACTGTGGGGCGTTTGTGGACATCATCCGTGGCAATTGGTCGACAGCATGGGTTTGATATACAAATTTTTGGTGAAACCGGTGGCTTACGTTGGGCATCTGAGCAACCAAATCAGTTGATTTACACTCCGCTGTCAGGTCGAACGCAAGTTATTGAAAAAGGTGAGGCTGATTTGTACGATGATGCTAAAAGGCTCAGTAGAGTTGCAATAGCTCATCCTGAAGGCTTCCCGCTAGCTGTCGCAAACGTCTACCTGGATTTAGCTGATGCAATTTCTGGATACGAAAGAGATGGATTACCAACCGCTGAAGATGGTCTCCGTTCGATGTCGGCGGTGTATGCAGCGGTTGTGTCTGCAAAAAATAATGGTTTGTGGGTTGATGCGAGGCCTCCAGTTTTGGGAGGCGATATTAAAAGTTTAGTTTTGGAGTAAAGAAATGTTGACCGTAGGACTTATTGGAGCAGGGCGCATAGGACGAGTGCACGCGAGTACGATTTCTATGCATGCAAACTCCAAATTAGTAGCTGTTGCTGATGTTATTGAAGATAATGCGCAAAAGTTAGCAAGGGATTTTGGAATTCAAGTCTGCTCTACTGATGTAATTTATAAAGATAAATCGATAGATGCGGTTCTAGTAGCAAGTTCGACTGATACCCATTCCGAAATTATTGAAAAAGCAACATTAGCAGGTAAAGCAGTTTTATGCGAGAAACCAGTTGATATAAGCTTGGAACGCGCCAAGCAATGTCTGGAAAACACAAAACCTAATGGCCAACCGATAATGTTGGGGTTTAATCGCAGGTTTGATCCAAATTTTGCTGCTTTGAAGAGTGCTCTTGATGCGGGCGAAATTGGTAAAGCTGAGCTTTTGTCGATAACCTCTTTTGATCCAGCACCACCACCAATTGATATTTTAAAGGTATCAGGCGGCTTATTCAAAGACATGATGATCCATGATTTTGATATGGTGAATTTTTTATTTGAAGGCTTACCTGAGTCCATAATGGTTTCTGCGAGTTCAATAATTGATGAAAAGATTGGTGAACTTGGTGATTTTGATACCGCTGTCGCAACTTTGAAATATACTGATGGTAGATTAGTGGTAATAAAGAATTCTCGCCGTGCTGCTTACGGTTATGATCAAAGGATAGAAATCTTGGGCTCCAAAGGTTTGCTACAAGTCCAAAATGTTGTTGAAGATGGAATTATAAAGTCAACTGAGATGGGAGTTCAAAGCTCAAAGCCAGAATACTTTTTCCTAGAGAGATACAAGGTCGCTTATCAAGAAGAGTGGGCAGCATTTGTGTCAGCTGTGCAAATGAAAGAACAGGTTCCAGTATCATTAGCAGATGGGATTGCTGCTTTGGCAATTGCAGAAGCTGCAGCTGTTTCAGCTGAGACCGGCTCAGAAGTCAAAATAGCAAAGTTTCTATGAGATAATTAATCTTAATAGTTTAAATTTACAGTTTAAATGAAACGAGTAAATAATTCCTGAATATCAAGTGAAAAATAAGAAAGATTTCAAAATGAGTGTGAAAATTGGTATATCTCCCATTGCTTGGCAAAACGATGATCTCCCCAAATTGACGAAAGACTTTACGATGGAGCAGGCCTTACACGAGGCGAGAGAAATTGGTTACACTGGCGTTGAAAGAGGTCAACGCATGCCACATGATACAGAGGGACTTAAAGCCTATCTCGAAAGTGCAAAAATTGAACTTTGTGGCGGTTGGTGCTCCGGAAATAGCCTAGTAAATGATTTTTCTAAGGAGTGTGAAGTGATAAGTCAGCAAGTCGATCAATTTGTAGAATTATCCAGTCCATGCATCGTGTACGCTGAATGCTCAAATACAGTTCAGGGAGAAATGCAAACGCCCGTCAATAGCCGTCCAAAATTAACGCGAGATGAAATTTTTTCGTATGCTTCCAAAATTAGTGAAATAGCCAAGTGGTGTTCTGATCGAGGAATGCCTATGGCATATCATCATCATATGGGATCAATAATTGAAAATGAGGATGATGTGAATTGGCTTATGGAGGGGTCTAGCAGTGATTTAAGTTTATGTTTTGACACTGGCCATCTACTTTTTGGAGGTGGCGATGTAATGGCGACACTTGATAGATGGGGTGACCGGATCCATCATGTTCATTACAAGGATATTCGACCAGATATTGTAAAAGATATCAGAGAAAATAATAAAAGTTTCCTTGACGCGGTAATTGCTGGGGCTTTTACTGTGCCTGGTGATGGTTGCATTGATTTTCAAGCAGTATCAAATTCATTGGCCGCAATGTCTTACTCGGGCTGGATTGTTGTTGAGGCTGAACAGGATCCTGCTAAGGCACCACCGTATGATTACTCAAAAATGGGATATGAACACATTGTGAAAGTTTGCAAAATGGCTGATCTGTCAATTAATTAGCCGTAGTTATAATTAAAGAATAAAGGGTTTGGCTATATGGACAATTTACATCGCAAGCCTATGTCCAGTCACGGGTTGATCCATAATGTAACGCCGGAAAACGCGGATTGGCTATATGTGGGATTTGACTTGCATAAGTTGTCTCCGGGACAAGTCGCAAAAGGTAGTACAGGACTACGAGAAGTAATTATTGTTCTTGTAGAGGGTAGGGCGCATCTTAAAAGCAGCGGAAAAGATTGGGGCGTTCTAGGCGATCGTATATCTGTGTTTGAGAAAATTCCTCCCCATTGTTTGTATCTCCCAAATGATAGCTCATGGGAAGCAGAGGCATCGACGGATTGTGTTTTGGCAGTATGTTCTGCTCCTGGTAAAAACAAGCATGGTCCGAGGCTGGTTGGGCCAGATAATATTAACCTCACCAAAAGAGGGAAGGGCGTAAATACAAGGTACATTAATAATATAGCAATGGAAGATGTAGATATTTGTGACAGCTTACTTGTTACCGAAGTTTTTACACCGGCTGGTAATTGGTCCTCTTATCCAAGTCATCGACACGATGAGGATGACTTTCCGAGGATAACATATTTAGAGGAAACGTATTATCATCGTCTCAATCCAGGAAATGGCTTTGGCTTTCAGCGAGTGTACACCGACGATAGGTCCTTAGATGTAGCTATTCCTGTAGAGGATGGGGATGTTGTTCTTGTACCGAGAGGGCATCATCCATGTGGAGCTCCCTATGGATTTGAGATGTACTATCTAAATGTGATGGCAGGACCAATCAGGAAATGGCGCTTTTTACCCGCTCCTGAAGTTGAATGGATACTTGAAAGGGATAAGTGATGTCAGAATTTGCCATTTACCCAAGCCTAAAGGGTAAAATTATTTACATTACAGGGGGTGCATCGGGTATTGGTGCTTCCACTGTTCGTGCATTTGACAGGCAAGGTGCAATAGTTGGCATATTGGATATCGATGGTGCTTCAGGCAAACAGCTCTTAAATGATCTAAAAGGGCAGCACGAATTCGTCCAATGTGATCTTCGCGATATTGATGCGTTGACCGAGGCCATCTCTACACTTGAGAGCCAATTAGGAAAAGCACAGATACTGGTGAACAATGCTGCACGTGATGATCGCCATGACTGGCGCGAAATAGACGCAAATTACTGGAATGAACGGATGGATATTAATTTGCGACATATGTTTTTTGCCATACAGCAGATTGCACCTTGGATGATCGATGCAAGAGAGGGATCTATAGTAAATGTCGGTTCAAATTCTTGGTGGGAATGTGGGGCGGGTTTTCCTGCTTATGCAACTGCTAAGTCTGCTGTCCATGGACTCACGCGAACTATGGCACGAGAATTAGGGGCATATAATATTCGTGTAAATACTGTTGTACCTGGGTGGATAATGACAAAAAGGCAAAAAGATTTATGGGTAACCCCGGAGGCACTGCAAAAGCAACTTGAAAGGCAATGCATCCCTACTCCAATCGATCCTGAGTATGTGGCAAACATGATTACATTCCTTTCAAGCCAGGACGCCAAAATGTGCACAGCTGGAAATTTCATGGTAGAAGGTGGTTCCATCTAATAATTCAGGAGGCTTGGTCATTGGTGCTTAATTCAACTATGGTGCAACCTGAAGTATTCTAATTTAAAAATGTAATATTGGCATGTGCGATCTTGCCAGTTTTCGTGTGTCTCCAAAAGTATTTGAGGTAAAGTTTAATGAGTAAGACTATTAATGCGCTAATAAATAAACAAAAAAACGATTTGAAAGTAATTGGCGCACCGGATCGGCAATGGTCCACTTTTGATGATCTCAAAAAAATGGCAGAGTATGTAAATACGAAGCTACGCTCTTACGGTATTTCAGTTGAAGATAGAGTAGCGATTGTCTTACCCAACGGCCCTGAGATGGCAAGTGCTTTTTTAACACTGATTCAAAGCTGCACAACCGCACCCCTAAATCCTAATTACAGGGAGGAAGAATATTTATTTTACTTAAAAGATTTGAATGCAAAAGCGGTACTAGTATTGGAAGACTATAATGGTCCAGCACTAACAGCAGCAAATAATCTGAATATTTCGGTAATTAGAATGAGCGTGCGTCAACAACATTTGGCCGGAGAATTTGAACTTTTGGGTGAAGTTCATAACTCCGTAACATCCGAGCAATTACCCAGTCAAAACGATATCGCTTTGATTTTACATACTTCCGGGACCACATCTAGGCCAAAAATTGTACCATTATTGCACTCAAACATAGTTTCTTCGGCGGAAAATATAAGGGAGTCTCTTAGTCTTTCGGAGCAAGACATTTGTATGAACATAATGCCATTGTTTCACATACACGGCTTGATCGCCGCCGTAACTGCATCCATTGGAGCTGGTGGGTCCGTCTGGTGTACTCCCGGTTTTGATGCACTAAAGTTTTTTCGCTGGTTAGACGACGTATCACCGTCTTGGTTCACAGCAGTACCAACAATGCATCAGGCAATTTTAGGGAGGTCAGAACGAAATAAAAACATTATTGATAGAAATAAATTACGATTTCTAAGGTCGTCTTCTGCTTCACTCCCATCACAGGTGATGAAGGAACTTGAGCGGGTATTTAGCGCACCGATAATTGAGGGTTATGGGATGACTGAAGCAACACATCAAATGGCTTCAAATCCCCTTCCTCCTTCGAAGCAAAAACCGGGATCAGTTGGACTTGAAGCTGGACCAAAAATCCGAATTGCCCATGAGTTGGAAAATCACCTAATAGATGGCACTGGGGAGGTCGTTATTTCGGGTCCAAACATAACGCCGGGTTACGAAAATAATGTTGATGCTAATAAAAATAGTTTTTTTGAATTTGAAGATAAGCGCTGGTTTCGTACTGGGGATCAGGGAGCTTTTGACGCCGATGGGTATCTGACCTTAACTGGGAGGCTGAAGGAAATAATAAACCGTGGTGGTGAAAAAATAAGTCCTCTTGAGGTGGACGAAGTGCTTATGGATCACCCAGGCATAGTTCAAGTAGTTACATTCGCAGTGCCTCACAAAAAGTTGGGCGAGGATGTGGCGGCCGCTGTTGTACTGGAAGAGAACTCGGGAGTAACAGAAACTGACTTAAGGGCTTTTGCTGCAGAACGAATGGTAGACTTTAAAGTACCAAAAAAAATCGTTATTCTTTCTGAAATACCAAAAGGTGCAACTGGCAAACTCCAAAGAATTGGATTAGCTGAGAAGCTTGGTTTAATTAAATAGGGAGCATTAGCTTGAAAATTTGTGTATTCGGTGCTGGTGCAATTGGGGGTTTTGTTGGAGCAAAGCTTGCTGATGCCGGTGCCGAGGTTAGCATGGTGGCGAGAGGCGCACATTTATCGGCAATGAAGGAAAATGGGCTAACGTTAATAGAGAATGGCTTAAAGCCTAAAAAAATAAAAATTAAAGTTGCTCAAGATCCTTTAGAGCTAGGTGAGCAAGATTATGTTTTTGTTACTTTGAAGGCTCACTCAGTGCCATCTGTTGCTGAGAGTATGGCACCCTTGTTGCGTGAGGATACGACCGTTGTAAGCGGGGTTAATGGGATACCTTGGTGGTATTTTCACAAAGTTGGCGGTGAGTTTGAGGGGACGAGGTTATCTTCCGTAGATCCTGATAACAAACAATGGAACTTTTTTGGCCCTGACCGTATGCTAGGTTGTGTAGTCTACCCGGCTGCTGAAGTTACTGAACCTGGTGTAATAAAGCATATTGAGGGAAATAAGTTTTCCTTGGGCGAACCAGACGGAGAAAAATCGCAACGTGCTTTACTATTTTCTGAAGCATTGAGATCTGCTGGTTTAAAAGCACCTGTGAGGAAAAAACTGCGTGATGAAATTTGGGTAAAACTATGGGGTAATTTATCATTCAATCCAATTTCAGCATTAACCCACGCGACGCTTGATGTTTTGTGTGAAGACCGGGAAACACGCCAAGTTTTACGAACTATGATGTTAGAAGCAAAAGAAATTGGCGAAAAATTAGGTGTGAATTTTCCAATTGACGTTGAGAAACGAATAGACGGCGGGGCCGCAGTGGGTCCTCATAAAACATCAATGTTGCAAGATTTGGAATTATCTCGACCTTTGGAAATAGATGCAATTTTAGGTTCAGTGCAGGAATTAGGCCAAATTACCAAAACGCAAACGCCAATCATAGATACTATTTTGGCAGTGATAAAATTAAGAGCAAAGACTGCAGGACTTTACATGAGCTGAATTAATTTCAAATAAACGATAAGCATATATTGATTGGAGATTTAATTGGTAATAACTGTCTCCATCCAAAGAGCGTCTAGTAAGTCAATTTCATGTTTTTCAAATCTCGAAGTTTCCTCCCAATATCTGCCACTTTCTACAAAATAACCTAATGCAGTTTCTTTTTTTTTAGCCTTTATTAACATATTTTTATCCAGTTTAAATGGTTGGGGGGTAGGTGAGACAGTAGATTTTTTTCGCGGCGCTATAAGCTCGCTTTCAGATTTTGATAGATTAGAAATTTGGCAGCCTTGCTCAAGGGCAATTGCATAGGCCCTTGCTGATTTAGCTTTTAGTGAGCGAAGAGATATATCCTCCCTTAGAGGGTCGGGGGTGCCTGTACCATAAAAATGCGTTGATCCCGTCTTGGGATAAACCATGTCACAACCTAAAATATCTATTGCTTCAGCTTTATAATGACCAAGTACCCAGTAAAGCGCAGTAAATGCCATTGTTCCACCTGCGTAAACGAAACCACCGTATTGGTTTTGAATGTTTACAAACTGTCTTTCTTCGACTTTCTGTTGCGATGACTTCAACACACTAGGTTTGTTTTTATCTGGAAAATCGTGAGGATAAATATGGTCTGTCCAATCTTCAAGAATCTTCCATGCATTGTTAATAACAACTATTTTATGATAGATTGAGAGGTCTTGATCTAATATTTCGATTGCATTCGGGCCAGAGCCCAAGATCAAAATGTTGCCTATGCACATAGTAGTCAAGATGTTATAAAATATAAAATAAAGTAGCCGTAGTTCATTTTCTGGAAAACCTAAGCAGTGATTGTACCGGAGATTTGCTCAAAATGCTTTAGCATGTAAATGCGTAGCCACGGCGTGAATTCATCTGGATTTAGTTTGACCTTGCTTGCCAACTCAATTTGATCAATCCATTTAATTTCCATAACTTCTTCAGGGTTTGGAATGACCTTGGGGGGATTTGAGCAGGTTGCAGTGAATATCTCAACGACCTCGTGCTCAATGAGCCCTTTGCCAACATCTGCACGATATTCAATTTGACCTCTATTTTCTAATTTAAGGTCACTTAAGTGTAGCTCTTCAAAGAGACGCCGGCTCGCACAATCTGTGTCAATTTCATTCCAATATGGATGAGTACAGCAGGTGTTTGCCCATAAGCCTGGTGTATGATATTTGCCCAGTGCACGTCTCTGAAGTAATATTTTGTTTTGATAAAATACAAAAACAGATATGGCTTTGTGTTTTAGACCAAGTTTATGGGCTTCAAGCTTCTCTACAGGCTGAAGTGAACCATCAACCCATGCTGGTATCATAATATTCATGTGAACTCTTTCGACACAATTCCAGTTAAATGAGCAAGGTTTTTGAACATAATTTTCAAATGTGCGAGAGGCCTAGCACTCACCAATTTTTTATTCATGTAAGCCTCAAATGTAAGTGTCTGCACATCCACATCATGGCATAAAGAAACAAACCGCTCTCTTCTGTTATCTGATTTATAATATGCGTTTTGCATTGCACCAAGAACGTTAAAAACAGTTCCATGCTCCTTTAAAAAGCGTTGTCTTGCTAGTTTAAGGGCTTTTGGCGAATTTGATACTAAACTCTCTGTGATTGTTTCTGCTGCAATTTGACCAGCAGCCATCGCGTAGTAAATGCCTTCTCCTGAACTTGGAGCGACTACACCTGCAGCGTCTCCCGCTACAAGTACGTCATTGCCATTATCCCATCTTTTAAGTGGTTTTAGAGGTATTGGCGCACCCTCTTTCCTAATTGTTTTACACTTGTCCAATCCAGCTCGACTTCTTAGTTCTGAAGTCGCTGTTTTTAGGTCAAATCCATGGTGCCCAGTGCCCATTCCTATTGATGCGCTTTTACCATGAGGGAAGACCCATCCATAAAAATCTGGTGAGATGCTTCCATCATAAATTACATCACACCGCTTGGGATCATAATCTTCAGTTGCTTCTGGGGCTTCGATAATTTCATGATAAGCAATAACATATGGTATCTTACCACCATCTGGAATTTCCGCTTTCGCCACGTTTGAACGAGCTCCATCAGATCCTATGACGTATCTTGTCTTAAGCTGTTCTACCTTTCTATTATCGTGATTTCTAAAGTGTACTGTAGTTCCTAAATTATCACGAGTTATCTTTTCGAATGTTCCAGTATATCGCTCCGCACCTTTTTGAGCCGCGCGCTGCCTTAAAAATTCGTCAAATTCTTCTCGATCAACCATTCCAACATACCCATTTTCAATTGGTATATCTACTGAACGCTTTGTTGGAGATACCATTCTAGCTGTAGTTACCTTTGCCTTTAAAAGCTCGTCGGGAATATCAAAATCCTCGATGGCCCTTGGCGGTATTGCTCCTCCACAGGGTTTTATTCTACCAGCTCTGTCCAATAATGCGGTTCGGTGCCCCAAGCCCGCCAAATAGTTTGCTGCCGTTGAACCACATGGTCCACCACCAATAATTACTACATCAAACATATTACTCTCCCACCATTTGAGTTGTCCCGTTATAAGCATTCGTAATGCTTCTAGTTGCTATACTTGCTGCCAAAGCGAATAGCGCAGCTTCAAAGATGAATACTGACCCGTATGCATCGGCGTGACTGAAATCTACAAGACGAAGAACATCAACGAGAATTGTTCCTAAAAGGCCACCAAAACCAGCGGCGATAGCTTGTGCTGCGCCCCACAAGCCCATACGCGTGCCTGTTCTGTTGTCATTATTTTGATTAGCTAAAGACATCATTGATCCAATTGCAGCTACTGCGAACATTCCATTAAAAAGTCCAAGCCCAAAAACCAAAGGGGCTAATGGCACAAGATCGGGCGATTGTCCGGCTAGTGCAATGAGAATTAAACTTATGCAAGATCCCATACATCCTGCCCAAACCCAATTTTTTAATGCTCCAAACTTAAACCCCGTACAGGCTATTCCTACCGAAAGCATTCCTAGGAATACTCCGCCATTTTGTATGCCTGATAATGAGGTTGACTGGCCAGGGGTAAAAGAAAACACTATGCCTGCATAAGGTTCCAGGATCAATTCCTGCATAAAGTATGCCGTCATTGATAGGAATACAAAGATGGTAAAGCGTTTGGTTTGACTATTCGCCCATATTATTCTCAATCCTGAAATAAAGGATTGAGATTTGTCAATATTTCTGGTTGCGCTCGACAGCCCTCTTTCGATGTTGAAAGTCGAAATGATAGTAACGATGATTGTTAATAAGGTAAGAGCAAGGACAATTTTAATAAGTCTTTGTTCAGAGTAGGGGTCTAGCAATGCTCCCACAACGGTAGCGGTTACGGCGATTCCGAAAATCATCATAAGCCATGTGATAGTCGCAGCAGCAGCACGTCTACGCTGGATTGTATGAGCAGCTAAAAGAGCAAGTAATGAAGTCCCTGAAGCTCCAACCCCCACGCCTATTAAAATATACGCGAGGAACGAAAGTGAAATAGCGGCAGTCGCATTAATTGGATATAGAAGAATGCAAAGCGCGGCTAGGTTTGCACCAAGTGCCAGTATTAACATACCTATAATAATCCATTTAGTTCTGTTCCCTTGCATATCAGAGATGAAGCCCCATTTGGGTCGTGAAACTTGAACCACGTAATGTATTGCAACCAAAGCACCAGGTAGCGTAGCTGCTAGTGAAAGCTCGACTACCATCAATCTGTTTAGAGTTGATGTCATAAGAACTACTACTGCTCCTAAGCACATTTGCACTAAGCCCAGTCGAATAATAGAAAGCCAAGAAAGCGTCATCTCAAAAAGCTCCCAAATTTCTAAGGCCGAACGCACAAACCATCATGCCTAAAACAAACATTAAAACACCAGTCGCGTTGTACCATGGAGCGAACTTGAGAGGGTCTTTTAACAATTTGCGCATGGCGACAAATTGACCAATTAAAAGACAGCTGATAACCAGTGCATTTGCAAATGCACCCCAGTTCGCCATCAGCATGATGACAAGCACTTGTGGTGCAATCATCACCCAACAAGCAATTTTAGCTGCTTTATGTGGCCCAAATTTAACAGGTAGAGAGTTTATTCCCGTTTGTCTGTCACCTTTTAGAGCTTTGAAATCATTTAATGTCATAATGCCGTGTGCTCCAATTGCATAAAGTGCGGCAATTAGAACGATATTCAAATTTGGGAAACTCTGGGTCATGACTGCAGCGCCAGTAAACCAAGGCAGTCCTTCATAGCATAAAGCTACAATACCTGGTCCCCACCAGCCGGATTTTTTTAGCCTAATAGGTTCGCAAGAATAAGCCCATGCAGCAGTGACGCCAATTATAGTAGCGTAAAATGCCCAGACACCAATTTGCCAACCAATTACCAGTGCTAATGCGCTCATCGATATTGCTATCCATAATCCCCACAATCCTGGAATACGGCCTGATGGAATTGGCCTATCCGGTTGATTTATTGCATCTACATGTCTATCGCACCAGTCATTTGCCGCTTGGCTCATTCCACAAACAATAGGGCCTGCTAGAGCAATACCCAAAATTATTAGACCCAAATTGGGGGTAATATCTATTCCTGATGATATGACGCCACAGGCGTAAGCCCACATGGGTGGAAACCAGGTGATTGGCTTGATCAGCTCAAGTACCGCCAAGGGATTGGAAATCGACCGATTTTGTTTGATATAATTGACACTCATGTGTCACATACTATTGACAATTTTGTATGTTTCAAGAGAAACCGTATTGAAACTGTGTTCAAATTACTGTGTTGCTCATCATAGCCAGAAATTTAACCTTCTTCTGTATCTACTAAGCCGTATTTATGGAGTTTGACATATAAGCTCTGCCTTGAAAGACCAAGCATTTCAGCTGCGGCTGCTTTATTATTGTTTGTTGTTTCAACGGCTGTTTGAATGCAGATTTTTTCGATAACATCGGTCGTTTCGGCCACGATTTCTTTAAGCGATGCGCTACCAACCAATTCTGCGATAGATGGGTTATTATCATTCGATGCAATAGCCGGTCTAATGGGTCCAGGTGGCTCAGCGCGCGAGGTCTCCCTAATAACAAATGACACTTGTTTGGATGTATTACCAGCTATTTGAGTCATTGAGACTTCGACGGCAGTTTTGAGCCCAAAATCATTTTTTAGATCAGTAGAGTATATCCGCATTTGACCCACTCTTTGAACATTTTCCAACATAACTGCTAAATCAATTTGTCCTTTAGATAGAAAATCTCCTAAGCTTCTCCCAACAATCTCAGATCCCTGCGCTGTGTTTATGAGTTCCAAAAAGCTCTCGTTAACAAATGAAATAACACCACTTGCATTTGTGAACACAATGCCATCTGTGCCATTTTTATACAAATCTATTAGATTTTGGGATAGTGGGTCGTTTAGGTTTGCTTGATTTTTATCTAGATTTAACCTCACAAGAAGCACTTGCTGGCCAGATGCCCTGTAGATAACTGGATGTAAACTAGCTTCTGTGTCTTGGCCATTATGGCTTATTATAACTCTCAACGTAGTTTTGCTCATGGCTGCCACAGCCATCTTCTCAGTCAGGTCCTTTTTATCTTTAAATGCCACAAATTTCCCAAAAGTCTCTGATAATAAGGCATCAATATCCTCGCCAAGCAGTGTGCATGCTGCCGGGTTAGCTTGCCTTATTTTTGCAGTCTTTGCATCTAGAACAAAGATAGGTTCGTTGGCAGTGGAAAATATAGAACGATAATGGGCGTCATACTCTTTTCGTTCCTCATGACTTTGCTCAACTGCAATTTGTGCTTTTACAAGTTGTTGTTGGGTCTCCGATATACTTCGTAAATCTCTACCCAATAACAAAATATTATCATTCTGGCCCACCAAATGAGCATTATACCGAACCGGAAACTGCCATTTAGCATTATCTTGATGATTGAGTTCTATAGAATGTAGTATGGTTTGGCCTGAATTTAGCTTATCTAATGCCCGTTCTATTTTTGGTACACTATCCATAGTGAGGAATTTAGTAATATTTTTACCTTCCCAATGAGATAAATCCCCATAATACTGTTCAGATTGGTTAACGAGAACTGATTTAATTGAGCCCATTAAGTCTATCATGACGGCTATATCGGACGAAGTTGCTAAGATGTTCCCCAAGAATTCTGGCTCAATCATGGGTATTGAGCCAAAATCCCAAAAGGTACTTGCGCTAGTCTTCATCTACTAGCTCTATTTGTCATTTTTACAGACGTTTTATGAGATTTACGGTGCTCTACTTTGGATATAACAAGTTCAATGTCGTTGGTGTAAGCATCTGCAGTTACTTTATCCTTTATTGCCGGCTCTAGATCTAGAATTTTGCCACCAATAAAAATTAAAGGGCTTTGGTTCCCTTGCTCTTTTATAGATTTGACGCTTTCGTCAATATAATCCAGGGAGTGATGTCCTGCACATGAGAACAAAACGGCTGAGAAGTCATGGTCATTACAAAGGTTAACGATTTCTTCTGAGTCGGTCGAATGTAAAATCTTTACGGACTGTCCACGTCTTCTTAGTTGATCCGCTAGTATTGATGGTCCAAGTGTATGCTGTTCATCCTTACAGATTATGAGCATTAGACCGTGGCGGGATATAATTTCAGCATCGCTGTTTCGATGTGTTATTAAATTATTCAAAATCATTTGAAGTCTTGATGTTGCCAAGGTGACTTGGCCAAAACCTTTAAGATCGTCCGCCCAGTCATTCCCAAGGTGCTCGGCCGCTAGCGGTATACAATAATCTATGAGTACTTCCGCAGGTATTGATTTATGGTCCAGAACGTCAAGAGCAGAGTCTAGATCAAAATTTAAAGAAACGCTGTATCGCGTTAACCAATCAGCCGTTTCCGTGATTTTTTTCTGTTGGCCTGGCTGCATTTTTTTCCTGACGCCTGACAAAGCTCTCTTTGCGAGGTCGTCGATTTGTATTCTCAAATCGACCGTTGAAGTCGACGGTATTTCTCTGTTTGGCATTGAAGCGCCCTCAGCGTGCGGTTCATGAGGGGCTATTTTCTCAATTGCCGCACTTAATTGTCCCACCGATATACTTTCAGAACATGTACGTTCTGTCAAATTTATCCGACTAAATTTTTCGCCAAAATTGAAAAAGTGTCTTGTCATAATTGCTTACTCCAAACGTGGGTCGCGCATTGGTCGTTCATAACGTGTAAATACTTGTATACACTCTTTCGGTAAAAAGTGTAAGTTTTAATTGACATTCAGTATTGTGGGGCAATAACCTTACTTAAGAAGCAGCCTTGGGGGACACCAATGCAAAAACCGAACTGGGAGATTGGGCGGACGCCTCAACTCTATACGTCCGAGCAAAAGAAACGACGCGATGAAAGTATCTGGACCCTAATTCAGGGTATTCTGGCGCCTATTCAATTTGTAGCGTTCGCTGTTTCTACAGTTCTTGTATTCTGGTATCTTTGGACTGGTCAGGGATATGAAATTGCCACCATTTCAGTACTGGTTAAGACAGCACTTTTACTCACAATAATGGTCACAGGTGCGATCTGGGAAAAGGTTGTTTTTGGTCAATATTTGCTTGCGCCAGCATTTTTTTGGGAGGATATTGTTAGCTTTTTTGTGATATTTCTACACTTAGCTTATGTTGTTTTACTTCTTGCAAACCACCATACAGAACAGTCGCTTATGCTTTTAGCGCTGGTAGCTTATTTAGCTTATATCGTAAATGCGTGTCAGTTTCTTTTAAAATTTAGAGCTGCAAAAACCCAATCAAACATGGGAGATAGTTATGCCTAAAGATGCCCCACAACTTGGGTGTGCAGACTCTCCGATACTGAAAGAGCGCGGTCAGCATGAAGTTTTTTGTGGTTTGACGTCTATTGTTTGGCTTCACAGAAAAATGCAAGATGCATTCTTCTTGGTTGTTGGTTCACGGACCTGCGCGCATTTGCTACAGAGTGCAGCTGGGGTAATGATTTTTGCTGAGCCGAGATTTGCAACGGCGATTCTTGAGGAAACAGATCTAGCTGGAATGGCTGATGCTCATGAGGAGCTCGATCGTAATGTAAGTCAGCTTCTGTCAAGGCGGCCTGACATTAAAAGACTTTTCTTAGTGGGGTCGTGCCCTTCCGAAGTAATAAAAATAGATTTGTCCACAGTAGCAGAAAAATTAACAGAAAAATATTCTCCAAATGTAAATGTGATTAATTTCTCAGGTTCCGGCATCGAGACTACTTTTACTCAGGGCGAAGACGCCTGTCTCGAGGCGGTGATTCGTTCGCTTCCATCTAGCGAAAAAACCCAATTAGCTGTTTTGGGTGCACTTCCTGACATTGTGCAAGACCAAATGATGCGCCTATTGGAACAGCTTGGATTGGAAAATGTTTTTGTCCTTCCTCAAGTAAAATTTGATGATGATGTATCAATTGGCGCAAATACTCATTTCATTTGTGTCCAGCCTTTCTTAGGTGCCAGTTATGAGGAAATGGTTCGAAGGGGTGCTCAACCTATTTGCGCAAATTTTCCATTTGGTGCTGATGGTACCACAAGATGGTTGTGGGCAATTGCGGAAAGATTTGATGTTTCAAAGGCCAAGTTTGATAAAGTGGTAGCAGCGCCAAAATTAAGAGCAGAGCAGGCAATAGCGGCGGTAGCAAGTGACCTCCGAGGAAAGTCAGTATTCTTTTTTCCTGATAGTCAGCTTGAAATTCCATTGGCTAGGTTTTTGGCTGCTGAATGCGGCATGGAGCTAACTGAAGTTGGTAGTCCATTCATACATAAGTCTTTAGTTTATGCAGATTTGGCCGACCTGCCGGCTACAACACAAATTTCTGAAGGGCAAGATGTTGATAAACAGTTAGATAGAGTATTCGATTATAACCCTGATCTTACGGTATGCGGGTTGGGATTAGCAAATCCTTTAGAATCGAAAGGCCTCTCAACGAAATGGGCGATAGAATTAGTCTTTAGCCCAATTCATTTTTATGAACAGGCCGCTGATCTGGCAAGTTTATTTGCGCGCCCGTTAAAACGAGCAGATTTATTGAAGGTGAGCACATAGAATGAAGCTATCTGTTTGGACATATGAAGGCCCCCCTCATGTAGGCGCCATCAGGGTCGCAACAGGAATGGAAAAAGTGCACCTAGTTTTGCATGCCCCACAAGGTGATACTTATGCTGATTTGCTATTCACCATGATTGAAAGAAGAAATCATAGGCCGCCAGTTACCTACACTACTTTTCAAGCTCGAGATTTAGGCTCTGATACGGCCAGTTTATTTAAGTCTGCATGTCATGATGCTTACAATCGGTTTAAGCCAGATCTTTTATTAGTAGGTGCCTCATGTACCGCTGAATTAATTCAGGACGATCCTGGCGGGTTAGCGGAAGCACTTGATCTCCCGATCCCTGTAGTTGCTTTAGAATTGCCGAGCTATCAGAGAAAAGAAAATTTTGGTGCCGATGAAACTTTCTTCCAAATAGTAAAAAAATTAGCAACGCCACAGCCACGGACGGAAAATATAAGCTGTAACTTAATTGGGCCAACTGCTCTTGGTTTTCGACATCGAGATGATGTTGAGGAACTGGAAAAGGTTATCCAGAATTTAGGAATTGAGGTTAACGTTGTAGCTCCGATGGGGTCAGAACCATCGGATATTGTAAATTTAGGAGCAGCCCACTTCAACGTTTTGATGTATCCGGAAACAGGAGAAAGTGCATGCCGGTATCTTGAGAAGAGCCTTGAGCAGCCATTTACAAAAACTGTTCCTATTGGTGTGGGTGCGCTTTCTGATTTCATTGCTGAAATTGAGACTATTACGGGCTTAACGAACCTGCAAAACAAAGTTGCGTCCAGGCTGCCTTGGTATTCTGCATCAGTCGATAGTACTTATCTAACTGGTAAAAGGGTATTTATTTTTGGTGATGGGTCCCATGTCATTTCTGCTGCGAGGATCGCCAAGGATGAGATAGGGTTTGAAGTTGTTGGGTTAGGTTGTTTTAATAGAGAAATGGCTCGGCCGGTAAGAGCTTTTGGAAAAACTTTAGGATGTGAGGCCCTTATAACTGAAGATTATTTAGAGGTAGAGGGCGCAATTTCTGAGTTAGCGCCCGAACTAATTCTTGGGACGCAAATGGAGAGGCATATAGGCAAAAGGCTTGGTATCCCGTGTGCAGTAATTTCTGCGCCAGTCCACGTGCAAGATTTCCCAGCGCGTTATTCTCCCCAGATGGGGCCTGAGGGTGCAAATGTTATTTTTGATACATGGGTGCATCCGCTTGTAATGGGACTGGAGGAGCATTTGCTTACGATGTTCAGGGAGGACTTTGAGTTTTCGGATGCCAACGGTCCTAGTCATCATGCAGCGCATCAACCGACTTCTGTCCAGAAAGAAAATAGATCTGAAGAACCTGTACCGAAGGAAAACTCATCAAATGTTATCTGGATGACGGATGCTGAAAAAGAGTTGCGTAAAATCCCTTTCTTTGTTCGTGGAAAGGCAAAAAGAAATACTGAGCGATACGCTGTTGATCACGGTGTTATAGAAATTTCAATTGATACACTTTACGAGGCAAAAGCTCATTATGCTAGATAGTCACCTCCATAACGCTTGGAATGAAATATCATACCGTATTTCAATAATTACATTAGACTCTCACAATGCAATGCCTTGTGAGCGTGCGTTATCTAATTTAGTGGGGGATTTCAAAGGTTTAGATGTATCAATTTTTGCTGCAGCGGAATGGGGTGAAAATCCAAGCGCTCTCGAAGAAGCTAAAGCTGCAATTGAAAAATCAGACATAATAATCGTAAATCTTCTTTTTCTAGAAGACCATATCAAACCAATTTTACCAATTTTAAAAAGTAGGCGAGATGATTGTGATGCCATGATTGGTGTGGTTTGTGACGCTGAATTGGTTAAACTCACTCGCATGGGTGCATTGGATATGCAAGCACCAGACAGGGGAGCACTAGCATTACTTAAAAAACTTAGGGGGTCATCGAAACCGTCCTCTGAGACCGGTGAGAAGAAAATGCGAATGTTACGCCGGTTACCAAAAATATTAAAATATATCCCGGGCAAAGCCCAAGACTTGAGGGCTTGGTTTTTGGTAATGCAGTATTGGTTAGGAGGTACTGACGAGAATATAGAGGCTATGCTGAGATTTTTAATTTCGCGTTACTCACATGTTGATAGTTGGCAAGGAGTTTCAGCAGAACCACCTCGAGAGTATCCAAATGTAGGTGTTTATCATCCTAGTTTAAAAGGGCGGATATCAGAAGATCTTGATGACCTTCCGGAAGTTAAAAACCCAGTAGCAATTATTGGCTTATTATTAATGCGATCATATGTTTTAAGCGGTGATACCGCGCATTATGATAAAGTTATAAGGGGTTTTGAGGAACGGAATATAAGGATTATACCAGCCTTCGCGGGTGGCCTAGATGGCAGACCGGCAATTGAGAAATATTTTAGTAATGGTTCTGGATCATCTATTGATACTCTGGTTTCTCTTACTGGGTTTTCCCTTGTTGGTGGTCCAGCGTACAATGATACAGACGCTGCTGTGGAAACCTTATCAAAGTTGAACGTCCCATATATTTCTGCGCATCCTCTTGAATTTCAAACTTTGTCTCAATGGGAAAATTCTTCGACTGGTTTAGGTCCAATTGAGACAACTATGCTTGTGGCTCTACCGGAGCTTGATGGCGCTACTTCACCAACCGTCTTTGCGGGTCGTCAAGGGGATGCAGAGCCTTCTAAGGCTATGTTGCCATACAATGAAAGGGTTGACGCGCTGATCGCCCGTGCGGTCAAAACGGCAGAATTAAGACGTTCAGAAGTATTTGAGCGAAAAATTGCTATTGTTTTATTTGGCTTTCCACCAAATGCCGGAGCAGTTGGTACCGCGGCTTATTTAGAAGTTTTTGAATCTCTATTTAATACTTTAACTGCGATGAAAGATGCTGGTTACCAAATAGAATTACCAAAATCATCTGCTGAATTAAGAGAAGAGGTTTTGGCTGGGAACGCCCAAATTTATGGACAAGAGGCAAATGTAGAAAGTCAGGTCAGTGCTGACTGGATTGTAAAAAATACTCCATGGCTTCCTGAATTGGAAGAGCAATGGGGTTCAGCGCCTGGAAGAATTCAATCGGATGGAAGCTCAGTCTTTATTCTTGGAAAGACTTTTGGAAATGTGTTTGTGGGTGTTCAACCTACCTTCGGCTATGAAGGTGATCCTATGCGATTGTTGTTTGAAAAGGGATTTGCTCCGACGCATGCCTTTTCGGCTTTTTATCAATGGTTAAAGTTGAGTTTTAATGCAAATGCCGTCTTACACTTTGGCATGCATGGCGCTTTAGAGTTTATGCCAGGTAAGCAGACTGGTTTAAATGGAAAAGATTGGCCGGACAGACTAATTGGTGATTTGCCAAATATCTATTTGTACGCATGTAATAATCCCTCCGAAGCTAGTCTGGCAAAGCGTAGGAGCAATGCGACCATAATAACTCATTTAACGCCACCTCTGACTTCTGGTGGGCTTTACAAGGGCCTGTTGGAGTTAAAAGATAGCTTAGTCCGTTGGCGTGAGATGGATAGTAGCAATAATTTGCGTAAGGAGCTCGAGCTTTTAATCAATGAGCAAGCGGAAGCTGTCGATCTTGGAGATCAAAAAATTGAAGAGTTGTGGGTCAAGCTTTTAGAAACAGAAGACGCTTTAATCCCAGAAGGCCTGCACGTAGTGGGTAGATCTTTAACCAATGAACAGGTTGAAAACTACCTAAATGCTTCAGGGAGTGTAACGCCTGAAAGCAGAGACCGTTTGGCTAAAAATCTAAGATTGAACAGTGAAGTTCCATCCATTATCAATGCTTTGGATGCTAAATATATACCGCCTGTGCCAGGTGGTGATCTAGTACGGTCTTCTGAAATTGTGCCAACTGGCCGCAACATTCATGCTTTTGATCCATTTCGCATGCCGACAGCCTTCGCCTGCAAACAAGGCTCAGAACAAGCTCAAATGCTACTTGATAAATATGAGGGTATTCCTAGAAGTTTAGCACTCGTTTTATGGGGATCGGATAATATTAAATCTGATGGGACTCAAATCGCTCAGGCGTTGGCTCTTATTGGTGCAAAGCCTCGTTTTGACAGTTTTGGAAGATTATGTGGAGCTGATTTAATTGAACTATCGCAATTGGGAAGACCACGAATTGATGTCGTTATGACCTTGTCAGGAATTTTTCGTGATTTACTCCCATTGCAAACGCGTATGCTAGCCGAGGCATCCTTTAAAGCAGCGTCTGCTGACGAAGATCCAAATATGAATTATATCAGGGCAAATGCTCTGGATTATATGAAAAATACAGGTGCAGATTTGGAAACTGCTTCTTTACGAATTTTTTCAAATGCGGAGGGTGCTTACGGGTCTAACGTAAACCAGTTAGTTGACAGTTCATCTTTTGATGATGAGGATGAGCTTGCCGATGCATACGAAGCGAGAAAAAGTTTTGCTTATGGTATGTCGGGAAAGCCTCAGAAAAATCAGAAATTACTTCAAGCGGCGCTATCCAAGGTAGAGATGGCTTATCAAAATCTAGAAAGTGTTGAACTAGGTGTCACCAGCGTTGATCATTATTTTGACACTCTAGGAGGAATTTCGCGGGCAGTTAAAAGGGCACGTGGGGGAGAAGATATTGAGGTGTTTATATCAGATCATACTAAAGGATCAGGTAAAATTCGCACATTATCAGATCAAGTTTCTCTGGAAACGAGGTCGCGGTCTCTCAACCCAAAATTTTATGAAGCTTTACTTGAGCATGGCGCCGAAGGGGTACGCCAACTTGAGGCACATGTAACAAATACGTTGGGTTGGTCGGCCACAACTGGCAAAGTAGAGCCTTGGGTTTACCAAAGAATAAGTGAAACTTTTGTTCTTGACGAAGAGATGCGCAATCGCCTTGCGGACTTGAATCCTACTGCCAGTTCCAGGATGGCCAACAGGCTTCTCGAAGCAAATGAACGCTCTTATTGGAGCCCTGACGCAGAAACAATCGAGGCATTACAAAGTGCAGCTGACTCCCTCGAAGATAGGATGGAAGGTATTGCTGCAGAATGAATGAAATGAAATATAATATGAAAGGCATCGATAATGAGCCCACTAGATAAAGCAGCCCCACAATTACGTGGTAAGGATGGCGAAGGATCTGTACAAGTGCATCAAGACGCCGGTGTAAGTATAGACGGTGTCAAAGTTTTTTCAGTTTATGGTAAAGGTGGAATAGGAAAGTCTACAACCAGTTCCAATCTATCAGCGGCTTTTTCAAAGCTGGGTAGAAGAGTATTGCAAATTGGTTGTGACCCAAAACATGATAGCACATTCACTCTTACAGGTTCTCTAGTTCCCACGGTGATTGATATTCTAAAAGAGGTTGATTTTCATCCAGAGGAATTACGTCCAGAGGATTTCGTTTTTGAAGGATTTAATGGCGTGAAGTGTGTAGAGGCTGGGGGGCCACCAGCTGGCACGGGTTGTGGTGGCTACGTAGTTGGGCAAACTGTTAAGCTCCTTAAGCAGCATCATTTGTTAGATGATACTGATGTTGTGATTTTTGACGTGTTAGGCGATGTAGTCTGTGGTGGGTTTGCTGCTCCGTTACAACATGCAGACAGGGCTTTAATAGTTACTGCCAACGACTTTGACAGCATATATGCTATGAACCGCATTATTGCTGCGGTGCAGGCCAAATCTGCTAATTATAAGGTTCGTCTTGCCGGATGTGTAGCAAATAGATCTAAGGATACAAATGAGATCGATCGCTACTGTGAAACGGTAGGATTTAGCCGTATTGCTCATATGCCGGATGCCGATGTTATTAGACGCTCTCGCTTGAAAAAGAAAACACTATTCGAAATGGATGGTGATGAGGAGATTGTGGCAGTACAGGCAGAGTACATAAAATTGGCAGAAACCCTATGGAATGGAACTGAGCCACTTGCGCCTGCTCCCATGGAAGATAGGGATATTTTTGAGTTACTAGGATTTGATTGATGAATTACAGTCAAACACTTTCGCGTGTTGAAACCTATTTTGATAAAACGGCGCTAAAGACTTGGGAGCGCTTAACATCGAAGGCACCGGTTTCGAGAGTTCGTGAATCTGTTCGCCGTGGCCGTGATGATATGCGAATGAAGCTTATCTCACAGCTTCCAAGCGACTTATCGGGAGCGAAAGTTCTAGATGCGGGATGTGGAACCGGTCAGCTTACTGAAGAACTAGCATTGCGTGGTTGCCAAGTAGTTGCGGCCGATATCAGTCCCTCGCTTGTAAACGTGGCACGATCAAGAATCCCAAACCATCTGCACAAAAATATAGAATTTATAACTGGAGATATGATCAATCCGAAGCTTGGTAATTTCGATTTTGTTATAGCTATGGATAGTTTGATTTACTACAGTAGGAAAGACCTCACGTCCCTGCTGGTTGAACTCTCATCAAGGACATCGCATTCCATTTACTTTACATTAGCCCCAAAAACTATGCTTTTAATGATGATGTGGTACCTTGGAAAAATAGCGCCAAAAGGTGATCGATCACCGGTGATGGTTCCACAATCCCTAAAGGCAATTTCAAGGGAATTAGATGCAAAATTGCAATTAAGTGATCTGGGAGTAATAAATTCAGGCTTTTATATATCGCATGCAATTGGGTGTCGAAAATGAAGCCCCGTAGCCCTCATTTTTTACCAAATATAACACGGAGAATGCTTCCATTTTCGGATGCGGCAAGTTTAGATTTTCCGTTAGGTCAATTGTTGAGGCTTTCTTTGTTCCAGATATCGGTGGGTATGGCTAGTGTTATGCTTTTAGGCACATTAAATCGTGTCATGATCGTTGAACTTAGCGTGCCGGCCTTTATTGTTGCAACTATGATCGCACTACCGGTCCTAATAGCTCCTTTTAGAGCTTTTTTAGGTTTTCGGTCAGATAACTATAGATCTGCAATTGGTTGGAAACGTATACCTTACCTATGGTTTGGTTCGTTATGGCAGATGGGTGGATTGGCTATAATGCCGTTTTCTCTTATGGTTTTATCGGGCGATCAAACTCTGGGCCCGAGTTGGGCGGGAGAAGTTTTGGCGGCTCTTGCATTTATTATGACTGGAATAGGTTTGCATATGACCCAAACTGCAGGTCTGGCGTTGGCTTGTGACCGAAGTAGCGATGAAAATCGCCCTAGGGTCGTAGCATTACTTTATGTAATGTTTCTTCTTGGTATGGGGATATCTGCGTTAATCATCGGATGGCTGCTCAGAGATTTCTCAAGTTTAATATTAATCAGAGTTGTGCAAGGCGCTGCAATAGTCGGATTAATTCTAAACCTAATAGCTTTGTGGAAACAGGAAAGCATGAACCCAATGAGTAAAGAAGATCTCTCATTGCCAAAACCAGGATTTCGCTTAGCTTGGTCAGATCTTATGAAAAGTGGACAAACTGCTCGACTAATTTGTGTCGTATTTTTGGGTACAATTGCGTTCAACATGCAGGATGTTTTGCTAGAGCCATTTGGTGGAGAAGTATTGAGTCTAAGCGTAGGTAAAACAACCTGGCTAACAGCATCTTGGGCATTAGGAGCGTTACTTGGCTTGGCATACGCCGCCCATCGTTTGGATCGTAATGGTGATACAGCTAAACTAATGCGAGGAGGTTTAATTGTTGGCCTAGTCGCTTTCCCAACTGTAATACTTTCTGCGCCATTGGGATCAGCGTTATTATTTTTTATTGGCGCATTATTAATTGGCTTTGGGGCCGGACTTTTTTCTGTTGCGACTTTAATACTAGCAATGTCAATGCCCATCTCCGGCATAGCCGGCCGCGGCTTGGCAATCGGTGCTTGGGGTGCAGCGCAAGCCACAGCCGCAGGTATATCAATAGCATTGGGAGGTTTCTTAAGAGACTTTATTAATTACCACGCAATGCGTGGTTCATGGGGAGAGGCGCTCGCCACGCCTGCGACGGGATATTCATTTGTTTATCATAGCGAGATTGCTTTGCTCATTGTCACTTTATTGGTCTTGATGCCACTAATCAGACAAGGGCGGCGTGTTGCCTCAAAAACTGATCAGGGATCCGCCGGTATTCGGCTAGTGGATTTCCCAATGTGATCAGAGTTACCCTAGAAAGGAAAATAAAATGACACCTACATATTTTGCAAATTTTGATCTGGCGAGTGCCGCTATATGGCTTTTCTGGATTTTTTTCGCACTGCTCATAATTTACATACAGCGCGAAAATATGCGTGAAGGGTATCCGGCGGAAAATGATGATGGAACTGCTGCACCCAATCAAGGCATGTATCCTATGCCGGATCCTAAAACATTCAAATTGCCTCACGGTCGTGGCGAGGTAAGCGTGCCAAATGCAAACGGTGAAAACCGTAAGGTTGCTCTAGAGCAAACTAGTAAGGCGAATGGATATCCTTTTGAGCCAACTGGGGATCCAATGAAAGATGGAGTTGGTCCAGCCTCCTGGGCGGCCAGACGAGATGTGCCAGAGCTAGATGCGCACGGCCATCCAAAAATCATACCAATGTCTGCTAGTGGACAATTTTCTGTTTCAGGTGGCCGTGATCCAAGAAATCTGCCAGTCGAGGCTGGAGATGGTGCAATAGTTGGAAAAATTGCCGATATGTGGGTGGATGAACCGGAACAACTGGTGAGATACCTCGAAATAGAGTTATCCCCAGCGCATGGAGATGGCACTTGTTTGGTGCCAATGACATTGGCCAGAGTTCGCTCCGACCGTGTTACAGTAAAGTCTATTTTTGGATCGCATTTTGGAGATGTTCCAAAACATAAATCACCTAATCAAGTAACTTTGTTAGAGGAAGAGAAAATTTCGGCTTATTACGGTGGAGGTACTCTATATGCATCCTCTGAGCGATTTGAGCCGCAAATATAGGAAAATTAATGGGAGGTCAAAATGTCAGAAGATGATTTTGCAGTAGAACCGATTGAGGGATTGCCAGAACTTCTGCCGAAAGGAGAAGTGATACTATGGCAGGGACGACCAAACTGGTTGCGTCTTACAATTGAGTCGCTAAATCTGTGGTGGGTTATCGGATATTTTGGCCTTTTAGCAGCTTGGAGATTTCTTACGGTAATTGATTACATGCCCCTAGGAACTGCGTTTTCTGCTAGTATACCATTTCTATTTGTTGCCGCTTTTGTTGGGCTTTTGCTCTGTGGTGTTGGTTATATTCAGGCAAAAGCAACTTTATATACAATAACTAATAGAAGAGTAGTTATGAGAATTGGAGCGGCTCTTACTCTTACATTAAACTTACCCTTTACAAAAATTGATAATGCTGCGGTGGCAAAAAAACGGGGGGGCTTTGGCAATATAGCTTTTGAAACATCTGGTGATACAAAGTTTTCTTTCTTTGTATTGTGGCCTCATGCTAGATCTTGGTATTTTGGTAAGCCCCAACCTACCCTGAAGTGTATACCAGATATTGAAAAGGTTTCTTCAATTTTGGGGCAAGCTGCAAAATCAAGAATAATTGAAAAGGATAATCATACCCAACCCAGTGCTCCAAGGGTTGGTATGGTCACAAATTAGATAAGGAAATGAGCACTATACTCATGCAAAACCAACAGTCAGAAAAAATGCCTAAGGCAATGCTTCGAGTTATGTTTGCTTTGGTAGTTTTTATTCTAATTGCAGTTAGTGTTGCTAGGGTAAGTGGTCTATCGCTTGTAGGTACTCCTCCCCAGTCAGAAGTTATCGCTACAGCCTCATTATATCTCCGTAGTGACAAAAGTGGTGCTGTGAGGGTTTTAAATTCTGAAGGAGTAATGCTCGCAAACTTAAGTGGCGAGGAAGGCGGTTTTGTGTCAGGTGTGGCTCGTGCCGTCGACTATGAGCGAAGGAAACAAGGTGTTGAATTAAATACTCCTATTGAAGTAATATGGAGAGAGAATGGACGTATTTCTGTCTATGATCCGTCAACCGCGTGGCAAGCGGATTTGATGGGATTCGGCGCGGATAACTCGCGCGCTTTTGCCATGCTTTTAGCCAAAGCGAAGAAAGGGGAATAAAGTGGGAATATTTACTAGAGAGCGAGAGAAAGTACCTTGCACTGTGGAAGTCAGTCATAAGTTTGAAAGCCTTCATGCGCATGTACGTTTTAACAATGGAGCAGTAGTGCACCCAGGGGATGAAGTGCTAGTCGAAGGTCCCGATATAATGGCACCATTTGGTGAAATAGTTACAGAGGATCGTAGTGCGATAATTTTACGGGCAAGCATCATTGAGCGATTGTGGACCCGAGCTACGGGTGATTTCGAGGTGATGGAGTTATGCGAATTTTCTTTTTCTGAGGAGGCTACGTTATGAACAAGCATAGTGCAGACGCTACAACCGCAGAGGAAGCTTTGGCCATCCAAGAGACTTTGGATAGTAGTATGGCCACTGAAGTGGCAATGAAAAATACTTTGCTAACTCCTCGATTCTATACGACAGACTTTGATGAACTTGATGCAATTGATGTAAGCCACATAAAATCCGAATGGGATCCTTTAATAGAGCGGATGGTTAGCGACCCGAACAAGGGTCACTTCAAGAAAAATGACGATTGGGATCAGGTGGACTGGGATAATATGGAACCCCAGCTCAAAAAGGAATTTATAGATTTTTTAATTAGTTCCTGCACAGCCGAATTCTCTGGCTGCGTTTTGTACAAGGAAATGAAAAGGCGTGGATCTAATAAAGAAATTACGCAATTATTTCAGTTAATGGCCAGAGACGAAGCTAGGCATGCGGGTTTCATAAATGATGCATTGAGAGAGGCTGGAGTCGCCGTTAATCTAGGTTTCTTAACTCAAAAAAAGAAATATACGTATTTCAGACCTAAGTTTATTTATTACGCTACCTACTTGTCGGAAAAAATTGGATATGCGCGATATATTACTATATTTCGCCATCTTCAGGAAAACCCTCAATATAGGTTCCATCCAATTTTCAAATGGTTCGAAGAATGGTGTAATGACGAATTTTCACACGGAGAAGCATTCGCTTTATTAATGAAGTCAGATCCAAAACTCACTAGGGGCATAAATGTCTGGTGGATAAAGTTTTTCCTTACAGCGGTTTATGCAACAATGTACATTAGAGATCATCAGAGACCTGCTTTTCATGCTGCATTGGGTGTGGATCCCGATTGGTATGCTCATGAAGTATTTACTAAAACTTCCAAGCTTACCAAACAAATTTTTCCAATTACTTTAGACATTGAGCATCCGCGTTGGAAGAAAGGCTTGGCTAGTATTCAAAAGGCAAATGCAGACCTTGTAGATGCAAAAGCTGAGGGTAAGAAGTTGGCAAAAATAACTTCCAGTATACGAGCTGGATTAGCATTCGTAATGTTATTTACTGTTCCGAGTAAAAAACACTCTGTTCCTTTGGTTACAAGCATGAAACCAGCTTACTGATGTCAAATCCCATTGTAATAGCATGCCTTGCGGCAGTATTTAGCTGGTGGTTCTTCACCGGCGTCATCCTGCTTCTTGTCCGCTATTCAGACAGTGCCAGTTATCGGGTAAGAGGTTTTTATGCTATCGCGTCACTGCCCTTATTTTTAATTGGCTTTTTGTTGATAAATTTTTCAGCACAATTCTTATCTATATTAGCAGTTTACCTGTCTTTTATTGGTGCACTGTTTGTTTGGGGCTGGCTTGAGTATGTTTTTTTAATTGGAATAATAACTGGGCCAAACGTATCAAATTGTCCAGAAAGTGTATCTAATTCAGAGAGGTTTATTCGTGCGTGGGGCACGCTTGCTTACCATGAAATAGCACTCCTTTTTGCTCTTGGTGTTATATTTTATTTGGGTTGGTCCGCAGATAATATGTTTGGTGTTTGGACTTTCGTAATCTTATACGTCGCTCGGGTTTGTGCTAAACTGAATTTGTTTTTTGGTGTTCCCCGCGTGAATGTAGAATTTGTACCGAAGACACTATCCCACCTAACAAGTCATTTCAGAATATCTGCTTTGAATTGGTTTTTCCCGTTATCAATTACAATACTAAGCATTGCATTGGGTTGTTGGATTGAACGTATTTTATCGGTAAATTTAATTAGTGATGTCATAGGTTTTACACTGCTAGCAACTTTAACAGCTATGGCACTATTAGAGCATTGGGTTATGGTTTTACCCATCCCAGATGCCAAACTCTGGCGGTGGATGCTCCCACAAGAGAAACAAAAAGTAAAACACTTCCGTCGAAAGGATTACCATGGACTATGACGCAATTTTTGCCGATCAACTTAATCAGTTGAAAGAGGATGGAAATTACAGAATTTTTGCAGAGCTTGAGCGTCAGTCAGGAGCCTTTCCTAAGGCAAAAAGTTACGATAATGAAGCTCCGAATGAGGTGACCGTTTGGTGTTCTAATGATTATCTTGGAATGGGACAAAATCCAATAATACAAAATGCAATGAAAGAGGCTATTGACTCCTGTGGATGTGGAGCTGGTGGTACCAGAAATATTTCTGGTAATAATCATCTCCATTTACTTCTGGAGAAGGAACTTGCAGACCTGCACAATAAAGAGGCTGCGCTTTTATTTACTTCAGGTTATGTATCAAACTGGGCGGCGTTGAGCACGTTAGGATCTCGCTTGCCAAAGGCTGTTATCTTATCAGATTCAGCAAACCATGCGAGTATGATAGAGGGTATAAGACACTCAAGAGCTGAAAAAGTAATTTGGAGACATAATGATCCAGAAGATCTTGATCGAAAACTTTCTACTATCGATCGGGACCGGCCCAAGATTGTCGCATTCGAATCTGTCTACTCTATGGATGGAGATATTTGCCCAATGCAAGAAATTGTAGAGGTGGCAGAAAAGCATGGCGCGATGACATATCTAGACGAAGTGCATGCAGTTGGCTTATATGGACCAAGGGGTGGGGGAATTTCTGAACAATTAGGTCTATCAAAGAGAATTACCCTAATAGAGGGCACCTTAGGCAAAGCATTTGGTGTGCTGGGTGGTTATATTACGGGATCTGATCACCTATGTGATTTCATCCGTTCATTTGCGAGTGGGTTCATCTTTACTACTGCGCTGCCTCCAGCCGTTGCTGCGGGAGCACTGGCTTCGGTAGCTCATTTGAAAGTTTCACAAGAGGAAAGATCTCGTCAGCGCGAACAGGTAAGGAAATTACGATCAGGATTAGATAAAGCAGGCATTCCACACATGGAAAATTCGTCACACATCATTCCTGTCATGATTAAAGATCCAGTTAAATGCCGTCAATTATCCGACATACTGATGCGTGAATACGGTATTTATGTGCAGCCTATAAACTACCCAACTGTTCCTAAAGGAACTGAAAGATTAAGGTTTACACCTTCACCACTTCATTCTGATATGGATATAGAGAATTTGGTAGTTGCCCTAAGTACTCTTTGGAAACAATGTGCCATATCCAGAGCCGTGGCATAATAGACCGTTTCGGGTTGACTTTATTCTTTGGGTGCTAATTTTTCGTTATAAAATGTTGGGGAACCATATGGGTAAACTCATAAAAATTTTTATCACTTTAGCGATGGTAGCTTCAAATGCTTTGGCGTCGGGCGATGCTGAAAAAGGGCAGAAAGCTTTTAAAAAGTGTAAATCTTGTCATATGATTATGGATGACAGTGGAAAAACCATAATTAAGGGCAGTAGGGCTGGGCCAAATCTTTACGGTATTTCGGGAAGAATAGCAGCTAGTGTAGACGATTTCAAATATGGGAAGAGCCTGGCTACATTGGGAACAACAGGATTTGTATGGACAGAAGCAGAATTTGTAACTTATGTGGCCGATCCTAAAAAGTTTTTAGTTAACAAACTGGATAATAAAAAAGCTAGATCCAAAATGTCCTTTAAATTAAAAAAAGATGCTGATGCTCGCAACATATGGGCCTATTTGGTATCTGTTTCTGAGTGAACTTAAATTATTATATAGAAACACGCGTTTAATTAAAACTGGTCTTAAGTATTGATGAAACCGTGCGGGGATCCTCTTCGTGCATAAGGTGTCCCAGCCCTTTGCACTCTGTAAGCCTTGAGTTAGAGATTACTCGTGCCCAACTATGAGAGATGTGTGATGGCACTGTTTTGTCTTTCTCTCCTACAAAAAAATGAATGGGCGACGTATCTCTGGGAAGTTGATCTAGAAAATCTCCAAGCTCCCAATCTGCCATCATCTGTAGAGTGCCGTCTACGTGATCAGGGCTAGTAAAAAGGTACTGGTAGCAACGTATTTGCTCTCTAGGAATAGTGGAGCCTGTACCAGAAAGTAATTTTTGGACTAAATCTTGTTTGTTAGCGAGTAGAGTTAATAATCTTGCAGGTATTGTCGTAGCTGCAGCAATTTTTGCAAAATATGGAAAAGCTACTCCAGCCAATCCGGAAAATTGCCCAAATGCTGCATTAATGGCTACGGTGTATGGACTATTTTCCAGTTTTTTTGCCAGTTCATAAGCTATAACCGCCCCTGCCGAATGTCCTAATACTATCTCAGGGATAAAATTTATTTCTTGCAGTAAATTATAAATCTGATCAACAATATTTTTTAGTTGTTTGTTTTGTTTTGTTAGCGCCTTAGTGAACCCATGTCCTGGCAAATCCAAAGATAATATTTCAAAATCTAGTTCAAGATCTTCTGTCAATGGAAACCAGCTATGTGATGATGCTCCAGTGCCGTGAATAAGTAACAACTTTTTACCCTCAGAACCTAGCTTTTGAATGTGCCAATTATAATTTACTAAATTAATGAAGGTAGAATTAGATCTGTTTGGCCACCATTCTGGTATGACTTCTATCACGCGTTATCCAATGAATTGGTGAGAGATTGAGATAGATCTTTTGCGTTTGCTCTGGGCAGATTTACATATTGAGCGTCCATTATTTGAGCCAAATCGAAAAGTTTTGGATTTGATTTTCGGCCCACATCAATAAATATTGATGATATTTTAGCCTCGCGAGCAATCTTGGCTACTTTCTGAGCATCATCCATTGCAGCGTCGCGCCCTGGCTTACCGTTCAAGTCTATGTTTGCTTTCCCATCAGTTAATAAAGCAATTATAGGAGTTTTGCTACTTTGACGCGAGCGCTCTGACAATTTTAAAGCCTTTTCTAAACCCGATGCGAGAGGTGTACCACCTCCTGCTGCAAAAGAAGACAAATTCTTTTTTGCCTGAACTAGGGAACGTGTTGGTTCTAGCAGTACTTGAGCAAATTGATCCCTAAAACCTATTAATGCAACAAAGTCTCTCTTTGAGTATGCATTCGCAAGCATAAGTTCTACGGCGCCTTTGGCCTCTGCCAATCTAGCCACAGCTGCTGAACCAGATGCATCCACTACGAATATAATTACTCGCTCAGACCTATTTTCAAATTGTTGGATTTGTAAATCTCCAGGGAGTATTATCAGTCCCTTTCGATCTGGCTGCTGCCTTCTCCTCATTTTTTGCCATGGCGCTGCCTGTCGCAGAGTGGCTAGAATTTCTATTCTATCGTGACCGTTGGGTCTGCCATTGATAGACAGTTTTGGACGTCCCCTAACCTTAGCGCGTATTTTAGTACCAAACCCTGTTTTGCTGGTCTTTACCAATTCTTTTTTTGAAATTCTCATTTGATTAATTAAATCGTTCGGAAGATTTGCTTTTACAGCTTCAATAATCATATCCTTTAAAAGCTGAGTTTGCTCACTGTTTAGCTCATCACCCTCGTCCTTCTCAGTGGCTTTGTTTTCGTCAAAGCTATTATCTGTTTGGTCTGGTTCATCACTTTGTATTACTATTGCTCGGTGAGATAATACCAAAGTGCTTGCGAGTTCTAAGTCACTGCTAGAAACCAAGTCGCGGCCACTCAGAGACGCCAAGGATTTTGCAGCATTTTGAGCCATTATAACTGGGCGGATGCTATAAACCCCGAGTTTTACTGCAGCAATTGTGAGAGCTTCTTGTTGGTTACTAGTTATATGTGATTGATGATTTTCGTTGTCAAATGGAGACGGTTTTGCGGGCTTAAAATCACAATGTCTTACGTTGATCAAATCAATCTCAAACGCTAGTCTATCTGATATTTTCTGCAAAACATTGGGGTCGTCCTGTCTAGATTCATCAAAAATTATAATAGGGCCAATTTTTTTTTCGTCTATCTGCTTGGAAATGACGGCTTGATTTTCCAAAGGTAACTTTTCACCCATCACTTGTATAAACCATCCGGGTTTTTCTAATAATCCAGGCTGTTTTACAAGTTTACCACTCGACATGCTCGAGACAGCATCCACCCCACCCACAAGATCCGTTAATGTGTAAAAAGGTTGCAAGATCGTTGGGGGTATCGCCTCAGATCTAAAGAGACCCCTTAAATGAGAGATATGCGCCTCACTAGCATTTTTAAAAACTATTCCTCCGAAAGTATGTGGGGCCATAGAGCATAAATTTAGTGCTGTTTCCGCAAGTTCAGCACTGTTCATGTAAACTTCTGGCATTTTTATCCTATGATTTTCTCAACAGATCTTGCGACCCTTGTTCCAGAACCGGCATCGTCAAGAGGATCTCGTCTCAATCTATGGCTTAAAGCCATTGGGGCAATTTTTCTCAATTGTGCTTGATCTACACTGCTGCTATTGCTGAGAGCCGCCAGCGCTCTTGCAGTTCTGACTAGCGTAAGTTCTCCTCGTAATCCGTCACTGCCCAAATCTATGCAAATTTCTGCACAATTCTCGAGAATTTTATTATCCACGGAAACTGAATTAAGATTTTTTCTAGCTTTTTGAATCTTATTCCTGAGCTTCTTATTTTCTTTTTGCCAATCTAAAACATACCCCTCTGGGTTGTTATCATATTGATCTCTTCTTTGAATAATTTCTATGCGCTCATGGACAGTATCTGGTGTCATAACCTCTACAGATAACCCAAACCTATCAAGTAGTTGAGGTCTTAGTTCACCTTCCTCGGGATTTCCCGAGCCAATCAAAATGAATTTGGACGCGTGGCGGATTGATAAACCTTCTCTTTCAACAACATTTTCACCCGATTGTGCAACATCTAGTAGTAAATCCACGAGATGATCTTCTAATAGATTAACTTCATCAATATATAGGTATCCACGATTTGCTTTTGCAAGTAGCCCCGTTTGAAACCTCTTTATACCTTCAATTAAAGCATATTCGATATCCAGAGCGCCAGTAATACGATCAGAGCTAATACCTAATGGTAAGTCGACCACAGGGGTATTTATATTTTGGAATTTTTTCGACGCTGTATCTACCCAAAGTGGGACATCTGTATATTTTTCAGAGTTTATGGGGCAGCCACTTACTACTTTAATGGGTGGCAAAAGATCAGCAAAAGCTCTAATAGCCGTTGATTTTCCAGTACCTCGGTCTCCAAAAACTAATACTCCACCGATTTTCGGATCAATAGCAGTTAGAATTAGTGCTAACTTCATATTGTCTTGTCCAACTATAGCTGTAAATGGAAAGGGAGTATTCATTATTCTATTTCCTGATTATTTAATTCGCCGAAAGCCGGCCAATATCCTTCAATTTTTTTTATGCGAAAACGGGCATATAATTCTTCTTTAAACCAATTTCCACTTCTGACTTTGTCAATTGCTTCACGATGAGGTCCATTCAAATGAGCAAATTTTTTCATTGAGCTTACATCTGGCCAGATAGAAAATGTTAACTGCTGGCGCAATGGGACCTCTCCCAATCCAACTTTAAACATTACATCGGTATTATTTCCTATCCTCTCACTTATTGAAGGTGACTGCCGCCAAAAATTTATTAGCTTTGAAAAGCGAACTGTTGCTCGAGTTAAAATAGCAATTGGACCATCTACATGTTTAGAAATAACTGAAAATGGTTCACCATTTGACCACTTGCCTCGAGATGAAACTGCCTCCATATAAATTGTGGCATATTCTATAGATTGTGACTTATAGCGTAAGAATATTTTAGAATTATTTGTGAATTCAAGTGCGTCTTCGGCAGTGTCCCAAACACATAAAATGGCATATACGCCAAAATTGGGAATTGGTGTGAATCCTTGATCCGTCCCTGAACCTAAAAGTTTCCAGAAACGCAAATTAGTCAACTTATTTAGTTTTTGCCTTGCAAGTCCCATCATGGCAAATGCCCAAAGTTGGCGCATCACCCCGTCAAAACGATAAAGGCTTATAGTTACCGTCTGTATAATATGCCTCCGATTTGCAACATAGAGCAGGGCTTGCTGGTAGTGAACCACAAAAGACATCTATTGTAAAATAAAATGGACAGATGTAATGTCAATTTAACATGACACGTTTAGAACCAAATCTTAAGATTCCCGCGATCTCGCCAACTAGGTCGTCCGCCGTTGTAATCGGTGCTGGACTGGGCGGTTTGTCTGCAGCAATGCGACTGGGTTCAAAAGGATATTCCGTTACGGTAATCGATAGATTAGACCGTGTAGGTGGCAGAGGTTCATCAGTCACAAAAAACGGATTTAGGTTTGATTTAGGACCAACTATACTGACAGTTCCACAAGTTTTTGAGAGACTTTGGAAAGATTGTGGAAAAGACTTCGCCGGAGATGTTGAATTAGTTCCATTGGATCCATTTTATGAGATTCGATGGCAAGATGGATCACGTTTTCAAGTTCGAAGTAGTGAAGAAGAAATGCTTGCTGAAGTTACGCGTAATTTCCCTAAAGACTTAAAAGGTTACTGTAAATTTCTTGAGGATTGTGAAAAGCGTTATGTTTTTGGTTTTGAAGGCTTAGGTAGAAGGCCAATGAATAAGATCTGGGATTTGTTGAAGGAAATTCCTGGATTTATAAGGTTGAGAGCTGATCGATCTGTATATGCTCATGTTTCAACTAGAGTAAAAGATCCCAAACTTAGAATGGCTTTGTCTTTTCATCCGCTTTTTATCGGGGGAGACCCAAGAAATGTAACCTCAATGTATATTTTAGTTAGTCATTTAGAGAAAGCTTTTGGCGTTCATTACGTTAAGGGGGGAGTTCAGGCTTTAGCCGATGCAATGGCTAATGTTGTGAAGGAACAGGGTGGTCAGGTTTTACTAAATTCCAATGTTGAGAATATAACCCTTAGCAAGCAAAAGGCCGATGGGGTCATGCTAGAAAATGGGTTGAAACTTAATGCTGATATTGTCGTTTCAAACGCCGATCCAGGCTGGACCTATAATAAACTTCTTCCTAATCAAAAAAAGCGTTGGACAGAAAAAAAGTTAAAAAAATCAAGATGGTCTATGGGGCTTTTTGTTTGGTATTTTGGTACTAAAAATACAAAGAAAAAGTGGCAAGATGTTGGACATCATACAATAATGAATGGGCCGCGCTATCGCGGGCTGTTAGCTGATATTTTTGATAGGCAATTTTTGGCTGATGATATGTCAATTTACCTTCATCGCCCATCAGTTACAGACCCAAGTGTAGCACCCAAGGGCGATGATTGCTTTTATGCACTTTCGCCTGTCCCAAATCTGAAAACTTCAAATCCCATTGACTGGTCCAAGGAGTTGGAAGGTTACAAAAATAAAATGCGAATGGTCTTGGAAGAAACAATCCCAGGTTTTTCCGATGCTATCATTGAAGAACACATTTTAACGCCAAAAGATTTTGAAGAACGCTACTTGAGCCCATATGGTTCTGGTTTCTCTCTTGAGCCCAGGATTTTTCAGTCTGCCTGGTTTAGACCTCACAATGTCAGCGAAGACATTGAAAACCTCTATCTTGTTGGTGCAGGAACTCATCCTGGAGCTGGTATTCCAAGTGTAGTTACATCATCGGAAGTTTTATCACAGCTTGTATCCGATCCTGTGACTGGAGGCACTTAACATGTCAAATCGGAGAGAGGATTTAGACTATTGCGAACAAGCTATTAAAAATGGATCCCTTAGTTTCCATGCGGCCTCAAGACTTCTGCCAAATGCTGTCCGTAATTCGTGCTTAGCCCTATATGCATTCTGTCGTTTGGCAGATGATGAAGTGGATTTAAAAGAGGATAAATCAGCCTCAGTATACGACCTGGTTGAGAGGCTAGATAAGGTTTACTCTGGCAGTCCGAGAGACCTTCCAATGGATCGTGCCTTTGCAAGAATGGTTGAAGAAACGGAGATGCCTCGCGCGTTACCTGAAGCGCTTATAGAAGGCTTAGTTTGGGATGCAATGGAGCGGAGGTATCAAACTTTTGATGAACTGGTTGCATATTCTGCAAGGGTCGCTTCATCTGTTGGTGTAATGATGTGTGTTATAATGCGTCAGCGTGACTCGAATGTATTGGCACGTGCATGCGACCTAGGAGTGGCAATGCAGCTGACCAACATCGCTCGTGATATAGGTGAGGATGCTCGCGAAGGACGTTTGTATATCCCATTGAATTGGATGAAGGAAGTAGGTGTAAATCCTAAATTATTTTTGCAAAGCCCTACTCCCACGCCTGAAATACGATCGTTGGCACATCGTTTACTAGCAAAAGCAGAAACACTATATCAAAGGTCGGAATCGGGACTAGTATGCCTACCAAAAGCCGTTAGGCCAGCCATGTTTTCTGCTCGTCATATTTACGCTGCAATTGGACAAGAAATTCGTAACAATGGATTTGATAGTGTTGGCATACGTGCAAAAACGTCCCGTAGAAAAAAGGTTGGATTGCTTCTATTATCCTGTGCGCAAGCAAGCGCTAGTTTGTTGCTGCCCGGCCCGGCAACGCTTTACGCTCCAGCATTGGAGCAAACAAAATTCCTCGTTGATGCGGCCGAAGTGAAAAGGCAGAATGACTCCGATTGGAGCGATCGATTTATTTCTATCTTAGAACAGCTACGCCAAAGAGACCTCGAAAATTATGGCACCTAATCACTAGTGTTTTACAGGAAATTAAAATGTCATGTTCTGGTTAGATTTTCTGGTCTTTTTATTTGCTTGTATGGCAGCAGGTCTAACAGGATCACTTTTCCCTCCAGGAAAATGGTATTCTGAGTTAAATAAACCAGTGTGGACTCCGCCTAATTGGGTTTTTCCTGTTGCGTGGCCAATTCTATACCTTCTCATGTCTTACAGTGGGGCAACGTTAGCAAATCTTGAAAGCGCAGGCTCTGCATTGGCATTATGGGCGTTACAAATTTCGCTAAATACTTTATGGACACCAGTATTTTTTGGCCTCAAAAATCTTAAACTGGGTTTAATTATTATATTTTTACTATTGGTTTCTGTGGCAATTTGTACCTATGTATTCTGGCTATATGCGTGGATTTCTGGACTACTATTTTTGCCATATTTAGCGTGGGTCATCTTTGCAGCAGCGTTAAATGCTGCTGTATTTAAACTCAATTAAAAAACTTATTTAAATATCCAACGTCTCCGCCTCGGAACGCGAACTGCAAGCATTGCTAGTATTAACGGATTGCGAAACCTATGCAGATCTAAAGCCTCAAATACGCCTGTAGTTTTATGCCCATCTAGCGTTGTCTCAACTGCTGCCCGACTATAAAATGGTGCATCCAACATATTTTTAATCTGTCTTGGTTCGGCGGGTACATCGCATCTTGTACTGCGTTTAACTGACCAAAGGCTGCGTTTAAAATTTTTAATTGGAGGAGGGTCTATTATCGAGGATCCTTTTCCATCTTCACTGAAGTTGAATGCGTGGCTTTCTTTTTTCCCATTTTTAAGTTCAAGGTCGTAAAAGCATTTTGTTCCCTCAGAAACAGGGAACCGACCCCACGTCCAATAATTGAAATCTTGCTCTAGTGCGCGAGTGCCAAAATTAGCATCAAAATAACCATGTCCGGACCATTTCCAGCCAGAGGTGTTTAGATCTACTTCAATTTTCGCTGTTGGAGCAAAAGGTCTCCAAATGTGGGTACCGTCAGAAGTCAAAGGTAATTCTACATCTGTAATAGACTTTGGCTTAACAATAATTGTGCCTTTTAACTTTGAAACGACAGGTAAGCTACTTATTTCATTGATTGATATTACCAAACTTTTCTCTGATTCATCCCAAATCATGGACGAGGGACCGATGGTGAGACTGTGCTCTGATTGCTTTAAAGCTGAACTTCCTCGGTCGGTCATTGTAAAACGCCCGCCAGGACCGTAAGTTGCAACGTTTATACAGACGTTATTTTGTGGGACTTTTCTCCCTGACCACTTATACCATGGAGAAAATACTGATCCAATAAAAGCAATTATGGAAATAGCTTTTCCACTTATCGGGTCGATGCCGTCAATGTACCACCAGGCGTATCCATTTGAGGGAACGTCGATGTTGAAATTTGGCCCTTTGTTATCTCCTCTACCGCGAGCTGAGCGCAAAGAGTTGCCATTGGAACTCCTGCCCCCGGATGTACTCCGCCTCCGACCAGAAATAGGTTTTTTAAGGGTGTCACGCATTTTGGGCGCCGCAAGGTCGCTAGCAGGCTGTGAGGGCTCCGACCGTAAAGTGATCCGTCCGATGCTGGAAAAAGTGCCTCGAAATCCTCGGGTGTCGTTAGGTTTCCCCTCTTTAGTTTTGATTGAAAGGTCAGGCCAAACGTTTCCAGTCGTTTGAAGGTTGTTTCTTTGCATTTTTCATAATCCTCTGGAGTAGACTTTCTCTTCGAGACTGGCGGTGCATTTAAAATAATCTCAAACCGCTCGATATCTGGATATGGTGCATTCTTGCCGCGATCTTGGGCACAAACATAGATGGATGGGTCGCTCGGCATTTTGCCCCGTTTTATTTCCCCAAACTCTGAATTTGGTTCATTTGAAAAAAAGACATTGTGGTGTACTAGATCTAGACCAGAAACTTTGGCATCGAAGCCCCAAACGTATGCTGACAAGCTTCTATCGCAATTTGCCTCTTTAGTGGCAGCTTTTTTTACTGCGTGGCCAAGTTTCCCCACTGCTAGTGCTCGTGGGTCTCCATTAAAGATAAATTTATCAGCCCGATGCTTATTACCGAGATTATCTGTAATGGAGACTAATCTATCACCCTCTGTATTAAATTCTTTTACTTCGGAGTCGTAAGTAAAGGATGCTCCACGGTCCAAAGCTAGCTTTTCCAGTACGCTGGCAAGTTTTTTCATTCCACCTTTAATTGACCAAACTCCACGTGCTTCTGCTTGCCAAATTAGGGATAGAAGAGCTGGCGACTCTAAGGGTGATCCTCCAACATATGTCGCATAGCGGGCAAATAATTGTTGTAATCTATAATCACTAAATTTTAACTTAAGTGAGCTACTTAGCGAGCGAGATGGATGTATTTTTGTAAGAATTCTAGGGTTAGAAAAAACTGCGCGGTTCATATCTAACAGCGAGGGTTTTGGATTTTGCATAACTGGAGTTTCAAAACATGAAAATAAATCTTTTGTATCAAAAAAATATTTTTCAAATTCGTGAGCTGAATTCGATCCGCTAAAACTCAATATAGCATCCCTCGATGCTTCAAAGTTATCATGCAGGTCCAAAGACGTACCGTCCGGCCACCAGTGCCTGGCGATTATTTTTTGTCGTACTAATTCGATGTGCTCAAAAATATCCTCACCAACTGATTTAAATAATTTTTTAAAAATTGGTAAAAGTGTTAGAACTGTCGGCCCAACATCGATATCACCTGTAGATCCCATAATTGTTCTAAGCTTGCCACCGGCATTTTTAGCTTTCTCAAATACGCTTACCTGATAGCCTAAGTGCGATAGACGCACTGACGAAGCAAGACCACCAATGCCCGCTCCAACTATAATAACTTTGTCTTTACTAGCCAAGGGCAACTGATGAAGTGTCATAATTGAATTGTTGACTCGAATGCATAATATGTCCAGTATAATTTACACATATGTAAATAATTATTGTCACAATTGGAGTATTGCTTTGCTGGATAAGAGGATTGAGGCCGCTATAAGGTGCGGTGTTGGGGCCCATGGCAGTAGAATGCCGTTACCAAAGACCCTTAATGAGGCGATTCAGTACTCAGTATTTCCAGGGGGGGCAAGAATAAGACCAACCATATTGCTATCTGTAGCGATAGCATGCGGTGATGATATCCCGGGTTTAGCAGATTCTTCTGCTGCAGCTTTAGAAATGATCCATTGCGCAAGCCTGGTTCATGACGATTTGCCATGTTTTGACAACGCGGAAACGAGGCGTGGACAACCGTCTGTGCATAATAAATTTGGCGAGTCTACGGCAGTTTTAGTAGGGGATAGTTTGATTTCTAATGCGTTCGGTGTAATAGCAGAGTCTGCACAGAAAGACGCGGTAAGAGCAGTAAGGCTGATCTCTCTGTTATCAAAATATTCTGGATTTCCAAATGGTATTTGTGCTGGTCAAGCGTGGGAAGCAGAGGATAGTGTTGATCTGACTGCTTATCATCAGTCAAAGACGGGTGCATTGTTTATAGCAGCAACGCAAATGGGTGCAGCAAGTGCCGGGCACGACCCAGAGCCTTGGTTCGAGTTAGGTGCTCGTATTGGGGAAGCATTTCAGGTTGCTGATGATTTATTGGATGTGCTTTGTTCCGAAGACGAAACAGGTAAGCCTTCTGGGCAAGATCTCCTAAATCATAGGCCAAATGCAGTTAGCGCATATGGTGTTGATGGGGCAAAGCAGAAACTTAGAGATATACTTGGTGGTGCGATCTCATCTATTCCGTCCTGTCCTGGCGAGGCAAAGCTCGCCGAAATCGTCAGATTACAATCAAACCGTCTCTTACCAAAGGAACATATGAAGCCAGTGGCTTAAATTCATGGCAGTTGATAGCCCCGATGGCAGTTTTATTAAGCGCCCCAAATCCCATTTCTGGATGAAGGCTAAAAATAATTTATTCAAAAGTCAGAAATTTCACAGAATTATTGCTAAAGTACCTATTCTTTCTCGTGTAGCAAGGCGGGAAGGTGAAGAAATTTTTAGGCTAATGGCTGGCTTTATTGCTACACAGGTCCTTTATGTTTGGGTTCAAACAGGAGCACTACAGAAATTATCAAGCAAGCCCCATACTGTAGTTATGTTGTCATCGTTGTGGGAGTTTGATTTAGAGCGTTCAGAGATATTATGCCGCGCAGGTGAAGCTGTCGGGCTGGTTAAAAAAAAGAATGGTACCTATCGTTTGACGCGAAAGGGGGCGGTGATTATTGGCTTGCCGGGAGTTGCTGCGTTAATAGAACATCATAAAATTTTGTATAAAGATTTACAAAGCCCAGTTGATTTTTTCAAAGGGATTGAGAAAACGCAACTTTCGAAGTTTTGGCCTTATGTGTTCAGTGGTGGAATGGATCTTAGGTCTTCTGAAGTGGAGCAATACAGCAATTTGATGAGTGAGTCGCAATATATGGTTGCGGCAGATACTTTGGCATCGGTCAATATACCTTCAGTGTGTCGTTGGTTAGATGTGGGAGGTGGTAAAGGTACATTTGTAGACGAGCTAAACAAAAGCTATCCCAAGGTTGATGCCGCAGTTTTTGATTTGCCAGGTTCGCATTCTGCCAATGCAGAGCATACTTGTATTATTGGATCTTTTAAAGAAGATGAATTGCCTAAAGGTTATGATATAATTTCACTAATTCGTATACTTTATGATCATCGTGACCAAACAATTGAAAACTTACTTGCTAAGGCTCATGGTGCACTTAGTAAAGGGGGTCGCTTAATAGTTTCAGAGCCCATGTTGGGTCCTGACCAACCGACTTTATGGGGTGATGTATATTTTGCAATGTATACTCTCGCTATGAGTACGGGCAAAACACGCTCACCAGAACAAATATCTGAATTTATCAAGGCCGCAGGCTTTATGGATATTAAAATTCATAAAGCCACGCGCCCTTTTATTACAACAGTAATAGAGGCGCGCAGAATTTAAATAATAAAATATGTCAAAAAAAATTGACACTTTAAAATGTCAGGTTAAACTGACACTTATTACGACTCTTTATTGTAGCGATAAAGAAAGCGGCAGGGATAAGGGATAAGGGATGGAAACATCAGCAGTTTTATTGGAGGGCGCAAAGCAACTTTCAATCCAGTCCGTTGGTCTTAAGGACCCAGCCGAGGGGGATGTGGTTGTTCAAGTGCATCATTCTGGTATTTCCACTGGCACAGAGAGTTTACTCTGGTCTGGTAAAATGCCTCCATTTCCAGGAATGGGTTATCCGTTAGTTCCTGGATATGAAGCAATGGGAGAAGTTGTTCATGCGGAAGTGGGTTCATCTTTAAACATTGGAGATTTTGTTTTTGTTCCTGGTTCCAATGGCTTTAAAGACGCTTTAGGTCTTTTTGGCGGTTCTGCTCGTCTTTTGGTAACTAATTGTGATCGCACAGTAAAAATTGATCGGCAACTTGGTGAGCAGGGGGCGTTATTTGCTTTGGCTGCCACCGCACGCCATGCAATTGCGGGCATGGAGGTACGTCTGCCTGATCTAATAATTGGGCATGGTGTTCTTGGTCGTCTACTAGCTAGGCTCACTATTGCAGCCGGTGGCAAAGCTCCAACTGTTTGGGAAATTGATGAAGCACGTAGGGCTGGTGCTGTTGGTTATGAAGTAATTCATCCTGATAAAGACGAAAAAAGAGATTATCGGGCGGTTTTCGATGCGTCTGGTCGTGCTGATATTTTAGATCAGTGGATACAGCGATGTCAGAAGGGTGCAGAAATTGTTCTTGCTGGCTTTTACAGTGAGAGAATCAATTTTGCTTTCCCTCCCGCTTTCATGAAGGAAATAAAGATAAGAATTGCTGCAGAGTGGTCTCAGTCAGACCTTACGGCAGTTCGTGCGCTAGTGGAAAGTGGGGCTTTATCTTTAGATGGTCTGATCACCCATAGGATGCCGGCTGAAAAGGCTGATGAAGCCTATAAAGTGGCATTTGAGGAGGCTGACTGCAGTAAAATGATGTTAAATTGGAGCAATGTAAAATGAAAGATGATGTCCCGAATCTTAAGGATTATTCTCAGCGGCTTCGAGATGAGGCAAATATGGATATTGCAGATATTCAGGCTGAAGGTGAGAAAGAGGCTCCGACCAAACATACACAAATTATCGCTATTTATGGAAAGGGAGGCATTGGGAAATCTTTTACCCTGGCCAACCTATCTCACATGATGGCTGAAATGGGTAAAAGGGTCTTGCTTATTGGATGTGACCCAAAATCAGATACTACAAGCTTGTTATTCGGAGGTAAGGCTTGTCCCACAATTATTGAGACCTCTAGTAAGAAAAAATTGGCTGGAGAAGAGGTGAAAATTGGTGATGTTTGCTTCAAGCGCGGTGGTGTTTTCGCAATGGAACTTGGTGGCCCAGAAGTCGGTCGAGGCTGTGGTGGTCGTGGGATAATTCACGGTTTTGAACTGCTTGAGAAATTAGGATTTCATGACTGGGATTTTGATTATGTTTTATTAGATTTTCTTGGTGATGTCGTTTGCGGTGGATTTGGGCTACCCATTGCCCGTGATATGGCTCAAAAAGTTATTTTAGTAGCCTCGAATGACTTACAGTCACTTTATGTATCCAATAATGTTTGTTCAGCCGTTGAATACTTTCGAAAGCTTGGTGGTAATGTTGGTGTCGCAGGTCTGGTTATAAACAAAGATGATGGAAGTGGTGAAGCAGCGGCTTTTGCTAAAGAAGCAAATATTCCTGTTTTAGCTGCGATACCTCAGGATGATGATCTTAGGAAGAAATCTGCAAACTATCAAATTGTTGGGACTGCAAAAGGGCAATGGGGGGATCTGTTTACACAGTTAGCTGAGGCTGTCGGCGAAGCTCCGCCTGTTCGCCCTACGCCACTAGATCAGGACGGGCTTCTTAATCTTTTTGATAGTAAAGACACAGGGGGCGATTTTGTTTTAGTGCCCGCAACAGACATTGATATGCGCGGAAAGAATGCCAAGCCTAAAAAATCGTTAGAGGTTGTGTACGACGAGGTATGATATGAGTAGGGAGATAACATACGATACGGCCGCTGATGCAGAAGTAATAAAAGGGCATCCTGAGGAGGTTTCTGAAGCAGTAATTAAAAGCTCTGAACCTGCAATTGATGCTCAATTAGGGTGCCATTCTGGTAGCACAATGAAAACAGCAGCAGAAAATAATCAAAATTCTGAAATTTTGGAAAAATATGCTGAGGACTACCCAATGGGCCCGCATGACAAGCCTCAATCCATGTGTCCTGCCTTCGGGTCTTTACGCGTCGGTCTTAGAATGCGTCGGGTTGCTACCGTCTTGTCGGGCTCTGCTTGTTGTGTATACGGGCTAACTTTTGTTAGTCATTTTTATGGTGCTAGGCGCTCGGTTGGTTATGTTCCATTCAATTCTGAGACATTAGTAACAGGAAAGCTTTTTGAGGATATAAGAGACGCAGTACACGAATTAGCTGATCCAGACCATTATGATGCAGTTGTAGTTACTAATTTATGCGTACCAACCGCTAGCGGAGTTCCGCTAAGGCTTCTTCCCAACGAAATAAATGGTGTACGTATTATTGGAATTGACGTTCCTGGTTTTGGTGTTCCAACTCATGCTGAGGCAAAGGATATCTTGGCTGGTGCAATGCTTAACTTTGCGCGACAAGAAGTTGAAGCGGGTCCAGTTCAATCCCCAAAAGGCGGTAAAAATGATAGGCCAACTATAGCTATGCTTGGTGAAATGTTTCCAGCTGATCCAATGGTTATTGGTGCTATGCTTGATCCTATGGGTTTGGCTGCAGGTCCAGTATTGCCCGCCCGTGAGTGGCGTGAGCTATACGCTGCCTTGGATTGCGAAGCGGTTGCAGCCATACATCCCTTTTATACTGCTAGTTTGCGCGAATTTGAAGCAGCAGGTCGAGTTGCAGTTGGTAGTGCTCCCGTTGGATATGATGGAACAGCCGATTGGCTTGCAAACGTTGGGAAAGTTTTTGCTGTGTCAGAAACGCAAATAGCAGAAGCCCAAAATTTGTTTCTTCCCACTATAAAAGAGGCACTAAAAAATAATCCAATTAACGGCCGAATTACATTGTCAGGCTATGAAGGTAGTGAGCTTTTAGTAGCTAGGCTGCTGATAGAGAGTGGCGCTGATGTTCCATATGTAGGAACAGCCTGTCCCAAAACTGAAATGTCTCTGGCTGATGCTGATTGGCTTAGTCATAAGGGCACCGCAGTAAAATTTAGAGCTTCTTTGGAAGATGATTTGTCAGCAATCGAAGCTTTTGATCCTGACTTAGCAATTGGTACAACCCCAGTCGTGCAACATGCAAAAGAACAGGGCCGGCCGGGCCTTTACTTCACTAATTTAGTATCTGCACGGCCATTAATGGGCGCTGCTGGTGCCGGAAGCTTGGCGCAAGTAATTAATACAGCAATAGGAAATCGTGACCGAATGGCCAATTTAAAAGGTTTTTTCGAGGGTGTCGGTGCTAATGACACATCGGGAGTTTGGGAAGGATCTCCAAATCTGCGCCCCGATTTTCGGGCGCAACATCAGAAAAAATTAGATAAGGCAGCTAAAGCGGCCAAAGCACAGGAGATGATCTAGTGTTGATACAAGATCATGATCGTGCTGGGGGTTACTGGGGTGCCGTTTACGCCTTCTGTGCTGTTAAAGGACTTCAGGTTGTAATTGATGGTCCAGTTGGGTGTGAGAATTTACCTGTGACCTCAGTTTTACATTATACGGACGGACTTCCGCCACATGAACTACCTATTGTAGTTACCGGCCTTGGTGAGGAAGAGTTAGGTCGGGATGGCACTGAAGGTGCTATGAGAAGGGCCTGGGAGGCCTTAGACCCGGCACTTCCTGCTGTTGTAGTCACTGGTTCCATATCTGAAATGATTGGTGGGGGCGTCACCCCGCAGGGTACAAATATTCAGAGATTTTTGCCAAGAACCATTGATGAAGACCAGTGGGAGTCAGCAGATCGAGCTATGACCTGGATATTCACAGAATTTGGAATGACTAAGGGCAGAATGCCGCCGGAAAAGAAGCGTGAAGAAGGAGCTAAGCCCCGGGTAAATATTCTTGGCCCGATGTATGGAACATTCAATATGCCTAGTGATCTGCAAGAAATACGCCGGTTGGTCACAGGAATTGGGGCCGAAGTTAATATGGTTATGCCCTTAGGTGCCCACTTAGCAGAAATGCGTGGTCTCGTTAATGCTGATGTAAATGTTTGTATGTATAGAGAATTTGGTCGCGGTCTGTGCGAGGTCTTGGGTAAGCCATATCTTCAAGCGCCAATCGGTGTAGATAGTACAACGAAATTTCTCCGGTCTTTAGGGTCATTACTTGATCTTGATCCAGAGCCGTTCATAGAGCAAGAAAAGCATTCTACCATAAAGCCAGTGTGGGACTTATGGCGTTCTGTTACTCAAGATTTTTTTGGAACTGCGGACTTTGCGGTCGTGGCTAATGAAACTTATGCTCGTGGTTTGAGAAACTATCTCGAAACGGATTTGGGTTTTCCTTGTGCTTTTTCAGTGGCAAGAGTTCGAGGGAAAAAGACGAATAATCAAGAGGTTCGTGCGTTGATTGAGCAAAAGAAGCCATTGATTATTTTTGGTTCCATAAATGAAAAAATGTACTTAGCGGAGCTTAAGGGAGGTCATGGACCTCAGCCGGCTTTCATTCCCGCATCTTTCCCAGGTGCAGCAATAAGGCGGTCAACTGGCACGCCAATGATGGGCTATTCTGGTGCTACTTACGTCCTTCAAGAGGTATGTAATGGACTTTTTGATGCCTTATTTCATATTTTGCCTTTAGCCAGTGATATGGATGCCTCGGAAGCAACCCCAACACATTTACAACGAGATCTACCTTGGGATGCCCAAGCCCAGACCGAATTAGATCGAATTGTCTCTACTCACCCAATTTTAACAAGAATATCGGCAGCTAAGCGACTTAGAGATGCAGTTGAAATAGCGACCCTTAATGCTGGTCACGAACGTGTGACTATCGAAACCGTAATAGCTCTTGATGGGTCAAGTGCTATGCAGAATAAAGGAAACTAGAACTATGGCAGAAGTTTTTCAATCCACTCGAAAGTTTAGAGCAAAGCCACGCCGCTCTTTTGAGTTCGTACTTTTTTTTAGTGTAATTTTTATGCTCGCAATTCCATTTGCAACTGCAAGTTGGATTGCGGATGTGTTTCGTAAAAAGTCTATTTTTATAGACGGTCCTTTAGCTCGTTCAAGAGCCGAGGCTGATCGGATCACGCCCGTTATTTTCTCTGCCTAATGTTTCAGGTTGAGGATCAATGTCTGCTCTGCCGTATCGGTAGAACAGGACCCCAAAAGAGGCAAATGCTTCTAGAGGGACCCGGCCGCAGGGGTGCTGTGGCGTCAGCAAATTATTTCCGGAGGAAATGTCATGGCTGATAAAAATGGCTTGTCTTTTACAGGTCTAACCGACGAACAGGCGCAGGAGTTGCACTCTGTTTATTTGAGTGGGATGTGGTTATTCGTAACTGCATGTATCATAGCTCATATAGCAACGTACATCTACCGCCCCTGGTTCGCATTTTAGGAAGGATTGATTTATGGCTAAATTCTATAAAATCTGGCTCGTTTTCGATCCACGCCGTGTGTTTGTAGCACAAGGTGTTTTCCTTTTCTTGCTAGCTGCAATGATACATCTTGTATTGCTTAGCACGGACCACTTCAATTGGTTTGAATCTGCAGCTAGAGCAGCAGGTGGTTAAACCATTGTTCTGTAAGAGGTGAACAATAAATAATGCTACGGGCAGATGGTGGAACCATTTGGCCGTAGCGACTGAATGAAAACTAGTGATGCGCCTTAAAAGTGGCGTTTAAAAATGTCAAAAGGAGTATCAGCAACCGTTACTTGGTTCCAATATGATACAGTGCCAGCCGAAGTTGACTACAACTATAGGTTGGTGCGCGAATAATGGGATTGATGCAAATTATTGATAATTGTCGAATATTTGTTTTGACTTTATCAATTGCTCCAATCTCAGATGCCAGATTTGGCCTATTGTCCCATAGGTCAAATTCGGGGTTTCCACACCCCGGTTCCCTTCCTGTTGGCTACAGGAAACTGGCGTCGCACTTGCCCAATACAGGTGCGACGCCTTTTAAATAAATAAAAAGGATACTGAAATGTCGTTTCCATTTGAACTGCCAATTTTGGACAAAGTTTCCAGTCCGGACGACCTCAGGAACATGAGTGATCATGATTTGGGTAAGGTAGCAAAAGAACTCCGTAACGAGGTGATCGAAGTTGTTTCTCAAACTGGCGGACATTTGGGTTCTTCCCTCGGTGTTGTGGAATTGACCGTTGCTTTACATGCGATTTTTAAAACACCTCGTGACAAATTAATCTGGGACGTTGGCCATCAGTGCTATCCACACAAAATTATTACTGGACGCAGAAAGCGCATGATGGGCTTAAGACAAAAGGACGGTGTAAGCGGTTTTACGAAAAGGAGTGAAAGTGAGTATGATCCTTTTGGTGCGGCACATAGTTCTACGTCGATTTCAGCTGCGCTTGGTTTTACAATGGGCCGTGAACTTGGTCAGTCAGTTGGTGACTGTATCGCTGTCATAGGTGACGGGTCAATTTCTGCTGGTATGGCTTACGAAGCAATGAATAATGCTGGTGCAGAAAACAAAAGATTATTTGTAATTTTGAACGATAACGAAATGTCTATTGCTCCTCCAGTCGGGGCGATGTCTAGCTATCTGTCAGGCTTGTATGGGAATACGGCTTTACATAAATTGAAAACAATTGCTGAGGAGGTGGAGGTTCACTTGCCGTGGGCAATGCGTGATGGAGCCCGAAGAGCACGACAAATTGTAACTGGTTTGCATGGTCAGGCCACTTTATTTGAAGAACTGGGTTTTGATTATTTGGGGCCAATCGATGGCCACAATATGCCACAATTATTATCAGTTCTTCGAGCCGCAAAAGCTCGTGCAACTGGGCCCGTGCTTATTCATGTTTGTACTAAAAAAGGCTTTGGCTATGCTCCTGCTGAAAACTCCAGTGACAAATATCATGGAGTATCAAAATTTGATATAGCAACTGGCCTTCAGTCTAAGACTCCTGCTAATGCCCCAAGTTACACTGGTATATTTGGGCAAGCTCTAACGATTGAAGCAGAGGCAGACTCACGCGTGGTGGCTGTTACTGCTGCAATGCCATCTGGTACTGGTGTACATACTATGGCCAAGGTTTTTCCTAAACGTGTTTTTGACGTTGGAATAGCTGAACAGCACGGTGTCACGTTTGCCGCTGGTATGGCTGCGAGTGGTCTCAGGCCGTTTTGCGCTATTTACTCAACATTCTTACAGAGGGGCTATGATCAGATAGTACATGATGTAGCGCTACAGAATTTACCCGTACGCTTTGCAATTGATAGAGCAGGGTTAGTGGGGGCAGATGGAGCAACTCATGCTGGGGCATTTGACGTTGCTTATCTGGCAAATTTACCAAATTTTGTTGTCATGGCTGCCTCTGACGAGGCTGAATTAATGCACATGGTACGTACGGCCGCCGAATACGATGCTGGACCAATTTCGTTTCGATATCCAAGGGGTAATGGTTTGGGCGTTGAATTGCCTAAGCGGGGAGAAGTCCTTGAAATAGGTAAGGGGCGCATAATTCAAGAGGGTTCAGATATCGCAATTCTATCTTTTGGAGCGCACTTGTCAGTTGTTCAAGAGGCTGCTGCGGCTTTAAAATACCAGGGAATTTCAGTTACAATTGCTGATGCCCGCTTTGCAAAACCGCTGGATACAGAATTAATTAATGATTTGGTAGATAATCATTCCGCTATTTTGACAGTTGAGCAAGGATCAGTAGGGGGTTTTAGTAGTCTGGTTCTTCACCATTTGATGCAGTCAGGAAAGATGTGCCACGGGGTCAACATAGACTGTATGGTATTACCAGACCGTTTCATTGATCAAGCAAGTCCTACTGAAATGTACCGTGATGCTGGAATGAGTGAAGGGGATATAATCGCTCGTTGCATCGAATTACTATCAAAAAGCTTAAGTAAATCTGATCAGCAGGTAGATAAAATTAATATTCAAAGTTCATAGCCTAGTGGATTGCTAAATTATCTATAAAAATTATTTGAAAAATTTCAAAATATGGATATTTATTTTGAGCCTACAACGCTGCGGATCTTGTCTATGAATTTTTCAAAAAATCAAAAGTACGTATCTGAGTTAATAGGCTCATTTTTTCTCGTTTTAACAGTTGTTGGTTCTGGAATTATGGCTGACCAACTTTCCCAAGATAATGGCATCACATTGTTAGGTAATGCCATTCCAACTGGGTTGACGTTGATAGTAATAATCTCAATTTTTGGACCAATTTCTG
>ERZ802827.46-NODE-46-length-61444-cov-18.5562_pt1 | contig 61444 bp, 56 predicted proteins | sample MGYA00345652_ERZ802827 | MGnify/ENA primary metagenome ERZ802827 (study PRJEB30503, sample SAMEA104212372) | marine metagenome | biome: Westerlies Biome; feature: [SRF] surface water layer (ENVO:00010504) within the epipelagic zone...; material: water (ENVO:00002006)... | reverse complement strand
TTAGAGCACAGGATTCATAACCCTGAGGTCGGGAGTTCAAGTCTCCCCTCTGACATTTTTGAGAATCAACGATCAAATCACCCGTGCGGGCTGATTTGGTTTTTAAGTGGTGATAGTGGTGGGGCGATTGCTCAGGCATTAATGAAAGTGCCGAACCAAAAATTCAAGCTTTCCGTGCTGGAAGTTTGATCAAAGGATTCAGTGCAGCACCTCCGGCGCGGCGAATTTCGAAGTGAAGATGAGGCCCAGTACTCCGTCCAGTACTGCCCATCAGCGAGATTCGCGAACCTTGGGGAACGATCTGCCCCTTTTTCACCAGGAGACGGCTGTTGTGGGCATAGCGGGTTGAATCTCCATCCGCATGGGAAATTTCGACCAGATAGCCATAGGCACCCCTCCACCCTGCAAAAGCGACAACACCATCACGGGATGCCAAAATTGGGGTTCCAGTGTTATTTGCAATATCAATACCCTTATGCATGCGACCCCAACGCCAACCAAAGCCTGAGGTGAAAACACCTTTTGTTGGCCATCGGTAATGGCGACCAAAATTCATACGTTGGGCAGGGGTAAGTCCAGGGTTAAAGGAAGGACGAATTGGCCAAGCAGCACCACCACTGACTGTTGGACGGATGGCGAGCATGGATTGCCCGGGTGATGCTTGAGCAACTCGCAACTCACGTCCCACAGTGAGAGCATTGAGCTGAAGTCCGGGGTTAAAAGCTTTTAGCTCTGCACGGGAGACGCCATTGCGGGCTAAAAACGACGCAAGCGAATCACCTTTTTGAACAGAAGCAACCTCTAAAACAGGTGGAGGAGTTGTCAGAGGAGCAGAATCCCGCCGTGATTTTTTGTCGAGACCGATGATTGATTCGGCCTTTTCACCGAGTGACTCGGGGACGACAGCCCAACTCTTGGCGGCAAACAGGTGCGTGGTCTCACGCCCATTCAATTCTGCGAGCTGATCAGGTGCGAGATCAAGTGCTTCAGCGAGCCTGGTCAGCGAAATCGTCCGGGTGAGCTGGAACCAAAGTGAATCTGATGCGTTGGTGTCGTCAGTAGGGAGTGAACGGTCGTTTAAAGGCTGAGGAGTGGGAAGTTGAGACGTTTCTACGGGAAGCGGTGGAAGTTCCGCAAGATTGAAAACGTTGTTATCTGCATGTCCGGGTAGGCCGCTCCAAACACAGAACGCCATTAATGGAGAAGTTGCGCTTGCCAATAGGAGCAGTGCGCGCATACAACCTCAGAAGACCGACAGAATGTAACGAGCCGAAGCATTGGACGCAAGGGGGGGTGGAGCAGTACTTCGATCACCACAATTGCAATTGATGACCCGCCACATAACTCACAAGTGCGCAAGCAACGGACAAGTTGAGGCTTCTTACACCTCCTTGTCCGCTCGAATCAGCTGCCCCTGGCATCGGAATCGTGACAATGGCGTGGCATTGGTCGCGGACATCCTCAGGAAGACCAGTGTCCTCGCGACCAAAGAGCAACACATCTCCGTGCTGGAATTCAAAATCGCTGAGGCAAAGGCCTTCTCGACGGCTGCAACCGATGACCCGACTTGTCGGGAGCAACCCCTGTTTCATGGCCTGGAAGCTCTTGTGTGTCGACAGTTGGACATGAGGCCAATAATCAAGCCCTGCTCGACGAAGGCTGCGGTCATCGATTTGAAAACCCAGCGGTTCGATCAGGGATAGGGGTAGCTGGAATGCCGCACACGTGCGAGCAATGTTTCCCGTGTTCGGGGGTATTCGAGGTTCAAACAAAGCAACCCGCAATGGGGCTTCTGGGTTCACGATGCTCATGGAACGGGGTGACTGATGGCGCGTAGATCAACAGCTCGCCCCTGCAAGACGAGCCAACTCACATCAGCAATTTGATCCAACTGTTGTGCCAATTGACCGAGCCGATCCCGGAACAAACCACCGATTTGGGTTGGAGGAACAACACCCCACCCAGTTTCTTCGATCACAACAACACATTTATATGGGCAGTGAAGAAGGGTGCTGAGCAGGTGTTCTGATTGCTGGGCCCAGGCTTCCGTATCTAAGTCGAGGTGATTGGCCACGAATCCACCAATCGAGTCGACCAGCACAGCCTGCATTGGATCCACCGTCTTAAGGGATTGAAGCAACTCGGATCCTGGTTCAAGCAGGCTCCAGTGCGATGGGCGCCGTTCGCGGTGGAGGCGCAACCGCTCGACCCAGGCAGGATCGTCGTGGCGCTGCATCGCCGTTGCGACGTAGGTCACACATGGATCATTCGCCAACAAAGATTCAGCCCAGCGACTCTTTCCGCCACGGGAGGGACCACTGACAAGAATCAACTCACCCTTATTGAATCGAGAATCAACCTTGGCCATTCATATTCTTGAGTGTGGCAACTGAGGATGGTGAAACTCGATTGAGATATCGGAAAATCCAATACTTAAATATTGTGGCCAAAATTACAGGGAATGTCGCAATGAATAACATTACGAAGTTTTCCTGAGATGGCAATCCCAAGTGTTTGGCTATTCCATTTAAAAGAACGGTCCATCCCTCAGGACTATGAAAGCCAACAAATATATCCGTGAATAAGATAATTGCGAACGCTTTCGCTGAATCACTTAAGCCATAAACAGCCTCATCGAAAAAACCACGCATCACGCGTAAGTCGTCACGGCTTGCGAAACAAACAACAGCAAAGGCTATAAGTGCAGATAAATCAGAAAATACATTCTTGACGGCTTGAACACTTAAGCCATCAGCTTCATCCTTAAGTTCAACAGCTTTGTCAGCTAATTTTTGACGGAGCTCATCGGCCTCTAATGGTCGATCCGAATTCAGTAGCGCGTCAAACTCAAGTTCCTGCTTGTAAATACGTAATTTCTCAACAGCTTCTTCCTCTAGCTTGGGTTTTGGATAACTTAAAAATGCTAATTCTGGTGATAAGCGATTAACAGCTGGTGAAATCAGGTATGCACCCGCCACCTGTTGAATCAATAACGGCACCAAGATCAAAAGCAACAGAATGCGCAATGAAATCAACGTGCTGTTGCGACGTCGACGAAACCCCGCGACAACCGTTTCTTCTGATGCGGGATCAAGCTGACGACGAATGGTGTCGAAGAATCCAAGCAATGATCTCGGCAAGGCCTCCGGAGTTCGACTGATTGCGGGGGATCCTCCGCTTGGAAGTCGATATCCATAGCGACTCACTACAGCCTCAATCAGCTGCAGCTGCCTCAACTCTTGAAAATCAAGTTGGCCACGATTGCGCTCTAACGACTCCAAGGTGGTTCGGCAGATCAAGAGGGCAGCGCGGAACCTCCTTAAAATGCTCGCCTGAACTGACCGCGGTACGGCTAGCTCAACATCGGGTCTAACGAGTCGATCGCCATAGAACTCCAATTCGAAATTCTGGATCAATAGTGCAGATTCGTAGCCACGCTCAAGGTCGTTGCTCAGATCGAATCCCTGCCCACGCGAAAAAAAGTTGACCCAGTTCCGACGACTCATGACAACGGTGTCTTATCGGGAGAAGACCCACCAGGTGGCCATTGGAATAATTGTGCCCAACACCAGCAAAACAATGATCCACGTCGTTGCATCACTTTCTTCCGTTTCAGCCTTTGTGGGGATGTTGGTCGGAAGCGCCACCCGCTCGACCACCTCTGGAGGCCCTGGATCTTCACCACCCGCAAGAACTGTGGACAACCTGGCTAAACCATCGATCGATGACTGTCGATAGCGATCACCATCACGAAGAGGAAGGGTCATCGTGGTACGCGCCGTACTGGTGAGTAACGACTCCGGCAGTTGACTTTGCAAGGCAGTGTCCGCAAGGAGTGCTGCTCGCTTGTTTTGTGTTTCGATCAGAATCAAGAGAAGCGGCACTTCGCCCTTCCCAGACCAGGACGACATCAGCTCTTCACCGAAGCTCTTCAAGCTGTAGCCGTAATCCAGACGCCGCAATGTGATCAAACGAGCTTCGACGCGTTGGTCTTCTAAGCCCTTGAGCTTTGACTCCAGCTCGTTACGACTGGCACGACTGAAGACATTGGCCTCATCAAGAATGAGTTCGTCAGGAGGCAACGCGCCCAGCTCGGATGGTGAAATTGCAAGCCCAGCTGGCACACAAACGCACAAAGAAAGGCTGATTGCCAGAAGCGCGGCAACAAAACGGCGGGAGAACAGCAGCATCACCTCAAGCGGAACTGACTTCAGTCTGCCCTTAGCTGTCGAGCATGTCTCGGTTTAAGGCCTCAATAGCCACAACAATCATGGTCGCTTCATTTTCTGGAAGGTCCACCTTGGCCGCAAGGTGCTTGAGGAAATCGTCTTCTTCAACAGTCACCTTCCTGTCGGCATGGACAAGATGAGCGGCGAGGGCCAGCGCGGACTGTTGTTGACGGGGACTAAGTACAGGCAAAGCTTGGGCGACGAGTCCAGGCACACCCTGGTCTCTCAGCACCGCTAGCAACTGGTCGAAGAGCTCACCCATCGCAGCTTCTGAGTTGGTGCTGTACAGGGATCGGTATTCCAACTGGAGACGGAGAGCATGCGCCTCATCTCTCCCCAAGACGCCATCACAAGCAACCGCGGCTAAGGCCACCGCAGCAAAAGCCTCTGCACTGTTCATCGGCTCAACACGACTGCCCATATTTGAGCAAAATGTTGCCGTTCCTGCAGAAGTGCACCTCGATGCCAACACCGGCCCGTGTGGTTTTGTTCTGTGGGCTGTTGGTCCTGGTGTTGGCGGTTACGAATGCATCCATGGCTGATGTGATCACTCCAGACCTTCAACGGGCCGAGGTATTGGCCGGTTTGGCGGCGGTGGGTCTGATGCTGATTGCAGCGCTCTGGACAACCGCCAATCCTCGATCAGCAGACCAGGTCGATCTCCAAGGTGAACAGGGGATCGTGATGGATGAACAAAGATCAGCGGGCCTGCGGGAGGAATTGGGGTGGGGGAGCCACATGCTGCTGACCGCCACGCCAGCGGCAACGGTGTTGGTGTACTGGAGAGGGCGCGTCATCCTGCGTCGAGGATTGATTCGTGATGTCACGTTTAAGCCAGCCGACATCTGCAATCGAGCCATGGAACGGGATAAGACCATCTCGCTCGTGAACACGGTGCTTTTTCCAGGACGAGCCGAGTTTGATTCGGTATTGGAAAATCTTCCAGCGGTGGTGATTTGCCCTCTTGGTCAAGAGGGAGTTGTTGTTGTTGGTGGTTGGTCGAAACGTTGTTTCAGCCAGTCCGATGAACGTTGGCTAGAAGGCTGGACGCAACGACTTAGAACTGCACTTGAGAAGGACGCTTCTGATTGATATCTTTATTCTTCCCAGATTCTAATTTAATTTGAGTTTTAACCCGATTTTGTGATGGAGAAAACCGTATCGACCCATCCGGATTAAATTCACCTTGCATCTGATCAGCACGTTTGACTTGATCACTTCCAGTTTCTTTAAGATTGACATGTCCAGCGGCTGTAAGGAGATCATTTTTCCAATTCCATGAGCAGCGATTGGCACTTAGATTCTTATTGGGTTGTGCGACGTTGCAAGAATCGGAGATCATCAATGTGTTGCTGGGTATGTCAATAATGAAGCCAACACCATGCACCTCTCCTTTTGTTAGCGATGCAGAAACCGGTGCCTTTGATGACAATTGATTTTGTTCGAAGTCCCAGCGAGTCTCGCCTGCATCAACAACAGCTTTGTCATCCTCAAGCTTGAATTGAACCGGAGCTTTCAAATCCAGAAAATTTTTCGTTGTATTGCCTTGCATCGAAGCAGCTGTGAGCTGACGACCATTTGATTGATTCGCAATGATGGGGCCAACAGCAGCAATCGTTCCACTGTTTAAATTCCATCTACCATGACCAGCTGTGATCAGAGTTTGTGGGTCAATAGTGGAGCTAAAGTTTTTCTCCCAACGCGAAAGTTTTGTCGGTCCAGCAAATAGAAGCTGCCCACTATCTTGCTGAAATGTTAGTGAATTGGAAACAAGTTTAGAGTTGCGGTTTAGAGCTGAGGGCCTTTGGTTAATCACCATTGTTGACAGCGCTGGCCGCCAAATCAAACGGTCTCCCTGGATGAGTAAAGGTGATTTTCCTAGACGCTTTAGGCGGACTGTGCCCTCAAGAACAACAAGCTCACCATCATTGACGACAGTTGCATGCTCTGCACTGATCATGAAGGAGGGCTTATCTTCCAAATAGAGAATGCCCTTTGGACTCCTGGCCCGAACAGTTCGTGCAGCGGTGTTGTAACGAGCCTCAGGGCTGGTCAGCTCCCAATCGCGAACACCATCGGGCCGCCGTTGCTTAAGGTCTAATGATCGAAAAACAAATGGAGTTGACCCCTGGTTCTTCTCTTGAACCGCTGGCTGAGATTCGCACGAAGAAATCAAGAACGTGGTACTTATAACAGCAGTGATCCACTTAAATTTAAAAGATCTGACTGGCTTCATATCAAGAATCTTCGTCTAATTCAAGACGTTGCATCACCGGTACTGGTTTTGGCAACTCAGCTCCCGAAGTCAACCCACCCCAGCGAAGTTGATCCAACCAATGTTCAGGATCCAAACGACAATTTAATTGATCCAAGATCCGAGCACTTAGATCGGGAAGTAAAGGGGCCAGCAATAACCCAACAATCCGAGTTGACTCAAGCACAATATAAAGATCGTTCGCAACGACATGTTCTTGTCCCGGCTGTTTCATACGACTCCAGGGAGCAGTGTCGTTGAGATGTCCGTTCGCAGCAATAGCAAGTTGCAAAATCGCTTCCGACGCAGCCTTAAAACCAAGTTCAGGCATGCATCGACAAACCGTTTCAATCGTGGCTTGAGCTTTTAATTCGAGTGGGTACTTAGTTTCTATTTCGATCACATTAGGTGGAACTGAATCGTCAAACCACTTGCGCGCCATTGATGTGGTGCGATTTAGAAGGTTTCCAATCGTGTTAGCCAAATCATTGTTAACTAAATCGTAGAAACGTTGTTGTTGAAAGTCACCATCATCACCAAACTGAATATCCCTTAGTAAGTACCAGCGCACTGCATCTGCCCCATACCGTTCTAATAATAATTCAGGGTCGAGAACGTTTCCTAGGGATTTACCCATTTTTTGTCCCTCGCGGGTCAAAAAACCATGACCAAAAACGCTCTTGGGGACAGGAAGTCCTGCAGACAACAACATTGCCGGCCAAAAAACGGCATGAAATCTCAAAATATCTTTCCCGATTACGTGAACGGAAGCTGGCCATCCGCAGTGCTCCAACCGATCGAGATCGACGGAACCACCATCATCTAAAAGCGCAGTGAGATAGCCAAGCAGGGCGTCAAACCACACATAGAACGTATGTCCTGGGTGTCCTGGGACTGGGAGCCCCCAAGACACGTTGACCCTTGAAATTGAAAAATCCCGAAGTCCGCGGGCCACAAAATTACGAACTTCCTGTCGCCGACTCGCTGGTGCAATGAAGTCATCTTGCGCGATCAAAGTTTCGATTTCACTTTGGTAACGCGATAAGCGGAAAAAGAGGTTCTCCTCGTCTCGCCACTCAAGGTTTTTTTGATGAATGGGGCAGAGGGGATCGACGGCATCATCTGGATCATCTTTGTATTCTTCGCATCCGACGCAGTACCAGCCCGTTTGACGACCGGTAACGATGTCTCCGGAGGCTTTCACACGCTCGTAAAACTGCTCCACGAGCTGAAGGTGACGAGGATTTGTCGTCCGAACAAAACGATCCTCGCTGATGTTCCATCGTGACCAAAGATCTTGATAGCGAGCACTGATCTTGTCGCAGTGGTCGATGGGGGTGATGTTGTTCTGTTCAGCCGTGCGTTGAATTTTCTGTCCGTGTTCATCCACCCCCGTGATGAACACCACATCGTCTTGGGTCAGACGTTTGAAACGTGCCAGTGCATCACAAGCCAGAGTTGTGTACGCGCTGCCGAGATGCGGCTTGTCATTGACGTAATAGAGCGGAGTCGTAAGGGTGTAAGACATCGTCGGGAGGAAAACTCCGCTGCACCGCAGCGACGCCAGAGTTTAACGACCACCTCCCTCGACAACGGCAACCCTTGGGTCTGATTTTTTAAAGGTGTTCCAGCAACCATTCATCAAGACCCCATGATTCGTAAGGACGTATTGATTTGGGGCGGTGGAACCGGAGGCGTTGCAGCTGCACTGCAAGCGGCACGAAGCGGGGCTTCCACCATTCTGTTTACGCCGGGGCCATGGCTAGGGGGAATGGTGAGCGCTGCGGGTGTGTGTGCACCGGACGGCCATGAACTGACTTGCTGGCAAACGGGGCTCTGGGGGGCGTTGTTGCGGGAACTTCAAAGCAGTGAACCACTAGGACTTGATCACAATTGGGTGAGTTGTTTCGGCTACAGACCTCAATTGGCCGAGCAGATTCTGCAGCGCTGGGTCCACAACGAGCCGTTGTTGCAGTGGTATGGGGATTGCGAGCTGCGAAACCTTGTTCAGCGGGATGGGGTGATTCAGCGTGTCGACATTCAGCAGGGGGCACCAAAACAGCAACAGTCGAAGCTCTCCGTTGAGGCGGCGATTTTTATTGATGGAAGCGATCTCGGAGACCTGCTTGCCCTGACAGAGGTGCCCTACCGCTGGGGATGGGAAGCCAAGGAACAATGGGATGAACCCAGTGCTCCCAGCCAGAGTCGGCTGAACGACGAAGCATTCTTCAACCAACAACCTGTTCAATCACCCACATGGGTTGTGATGGGACAACTCAGTCCCTCCCGCCCACCGTCCTGCCCACAGTCCAAGGCCTCAACGCCCGCACAGCCTTTCGAATTGAGTACGACCTCCTTTGGTCTGGAGCGGACGATCACCTACGGACGCTTACCCGGTGGCTTAGTCATGCTCAATTGGCCATTGCACGGCAACGATTGGCATCACGGTCTGCACAGGGCCATCAGCCCTGAACCTCAGGAGAGGCAGGCGCTGGCCGCCGAGATGCAAGCGCACAGCTTGTCTTTTTTGTCTGCTCTTCAACACTGCAGCAACGGTTGGATCACTCCAGGACAAGCTTTTCCCGGCTCCAACCCGTCTGTAGCCCTAATGCCCTACTGGCGGGAGAGTCGTCGACTGGTCGGGACAGCAACCGTGACAGAGCGCGATTTGCTGCCCATATCGAACGATGCCCGTCGTGGTCCATTGCCATTGAATGACGCAGGCCGATGCACCAGCGTCGCCGTCGGTACCTATGCCAACGATCATCACTACCCAGGGGAGGACTGGCCCCTTGCGCCCAAAAGTTGTCGGTGGGGCGGACGTTGGACCGGTACCCCCTTTTGCGTTCCCTTCGGCGCTTTGGTCTCCGAAACGGTGCCCAACCTATTAATGGCGGACAAAGGCTTCAGCGTGAGTCATATGGCGAATGGGGCAACAAGGCTGCAACCTTTAATTCTCAACATCGGCCAAGCCGCTGGTTTAGCAGCAGCGTTAGCGGTCCATCGCTCCTGCCGTCCCATTGAACTGCCGGTGGAGATTCTGCAAATGCATCTTCTCCACGAACCAACGGCTCCGGCAGCAGTGTTGCCGTTATGGCAGTGGCCGGCATGGCATCCCCATTGGAAAACAGCTCAGGAGCAGGGCCTGGCTGCACCAGACCAGATAGACCCCATGGGCCTCTTACCCCGATCCGTCAATTTGGATCAACCAGGCCTCAATGCAGCGCCAAAAGATCGCCATGAAGAGCTGTTCATTGGCACGGTTAGCACCACTGCAGAGGGTGGTTTTCAATTCATGACTGACGCAGGACATTGGCCCGTCATCACGCTTGAGCCAGCCATCAACCAATGGCTGCATCACCAAGCCGGCAGCAGTGGAAGCATTCGTGTTCGCGCTGTCCGCAATCCTTGGGGACCCTGGCTCCGTTTGCTTGGTGTGATTGATTACGCCAGCTGAAGCTGCAACTCCCCTCGGTCCGGATCAGCCAGTTTCACCGTCAGGGTCATCCGATCGCCAGGATTCGGATTGCTTTGGTCCGAGCGTCCAACGAAATCCATCGCTAAATCAGCAATATGCACAAGAGCTAAACCATCTTGTGGTCGTAGCCAACGAAGAAATTCGGCGTCCCATTGTTGATCAAGGTGCTGAGAAAACCACACCTGTTGCCAATGGCGCTGGTCTTCACGGCTGATCTGAATCGACTGACGGAGTGGATCGTCAAGGTCGTCGATTAATTCACCTAAATCAGATTCACTCAACGGGGTCAAACCATCCAGATGGGCAATGATTTGACGGTGAGCGACCAGGTCGGCATAACGACGGATGGGTGATGTGGCTTGCACATAGGCAGATAGTCCAAGGCTGAAATGCGCCATTGGCTTTGTTCCCTGGACCCCGCGACTAAGACATCGCTTGATCGCAGCATCGCGGGCTGGACCCTCGGGTAATTGATCGAGTTCAGCCTGCGACGGAAGCTCTGCGGGCGGCTGACTTCGAAATGGCAATGCAAAACCTTCTTGACAACCAAGATCCGCGACCACTGCTCCCATCAGCAACATCGATTCACTCACCATCAAACGAGCCGGGCTGGGTTCAACCAATTGGAGGGACAACTCACCCTCAGAACGCCGAAAGCGACCTTCCATTCGATCAAACATCAAGGCCCCTTGTTGACGACGCCATCGACAGCGCAGTTGCATCAACTGGGATAAATCAGCCAAGGTTTCATCACCAGGAGGCGCCAACTCGATCAGTTCATCGCCATCGGCATAGGTGAGGCCATAGCGAGGCAAGACCCAACTCCTCGTAATACGACGGTCCACGATGGCTCCTGAATCGTCGAGCAGCACAGCGACACTCACAGCTGCTGTGCGTTGTCCGGCACGAAGGCTTAGGGGACCTGCGGCAAGGCCGAGGGGAAGCATCGGGAGGACACCATCGGCAAGGTAAAGGCTGGTGGCCCGACGACGGGCCTCTTGATCTAACGGACTACCAGGGGTGATCAGACGTGCTGGATCAGCGATGTGAATCCAAATCCAGGTATCACCGTTTTGAACATCGAGTGAAACGCCGTCATCGATTTCTCGGGTCCCCGCATCATCGAGGGTGTACGTGGCCAGGTGACACAGGTCGAGACGCTTCTCGTCTCCGGGTTGCGGCTGCTCGGCAATCGAGATCAACTGTTGGGCTTCTTCCTCCAGCTCTGTCGAGAATGATTCCGACCAAACACTGCTGCGAAGGGCACGGGGCTGATGAGGATCGACGAGCCCCCGTTGGATGCACCATTGCCGCAGGGTGGCCAGATCAGGACTGAGCGAAAAGACCTTCGACCAAAGGGCCACATCGGGATCGTCCTTCAAGGTCGAGGACTCATCACGAAGACGATCCACCAAGCGATCCAATCGATCACTCCACTCAGGATCAAGTGTCTCCAGCTGCTCAGAGGTGAGTGGGGACGATTGAGCAAGCACTGCAATCTGCAACCGTTCGTGCTCTTGCGCTAGCCGCTGTTGTTTTTGAAGCTTCCTTTTGCGTTGAATCTCGTCCAAGGGCAAGGCAGAGATGGTCTGATCTCGACGCCAGCGGAACCATGGTTGATCACCATGCAACCAAGACCAGGTTGCTGCAATATCAGGAGTCTCAACGGAAGCTCTCAAGAGACCCGTCAGCTCGACAAGAGTTTGGTTCAGCTGCGCAGCATCACCATCGGCAGCCAGAATCCACCAGGCTTCCGCTCCTGTTTTTCGGTCGGGCAAAAGCTCCGACACCTCATCAGGTGTTGGCAGGGGTTGGTCAGACCCATGGCCTAAACCAACGAGATCCCGAAGTGGGACGTCTTGATCACGTCGTTGTCCTCCAAAAGAAACAACCGCCTTGCTGCCCTTTAGGGACAGAAGACGGCCAATCAGGGGGACCCCCTTTAAGACAAGAGCAACAATGTCGTTGGCCTTAACTGAGGCTTTCACCAAGTTGCTGAATGTTTAGACGTGCAATCAACCTTCGGGGTTAACGAAGGGCAGAAGGGCAACAATTCGTGCGCGCTTTACTGCATTAGTGAGGTCTCGCTGCTGTTTAGCAGTCAAACCAGTTAGACGGCGGGGAAGAATCTTCCCCCTCTCTGTAATGAATTTCTTGAGCAGATCCACATCTTTGTAATCGATGGGATCGCCGGGCTTAATCGGAGAAAGACGCTTCTTGAAAAACGAGCTCGACATGAATCAGGAACGGTTGAAGGGTTGGAAGGTCTGCAGGCTCACTTGATCTCTTTGTGGAGAGTCATTTTGTTGAGTTGTGGACAGAACTTCATGATCTCCAGCCGCTCGGTGGTGTTCCGTCGGTTCTTCTCGGTCGTGTAGCGCGAAACGCCTGGTGAACGTTTTTCGCTAGCGGAAGCGGACCGGCATTCTGTGCACTCGAGAGTGACCACAATCCGGACGCCCTTGTTTTTAGCCATAAAGGACGTTGCACCGCAGGTGCGAAGTGAATGACAAACAAAGATCTTACCTCGTAGACCTCTCGAATCCTCAAAGATGCTGTTCCTAAGATTGCGGACAATTCGGCCTACTCCCGATGCGGGTATCCCTGTCCTGGCTAAGAGAACTGGTCCAGGTGGATGACTCGGTAGATGATCTTGCCGAACGCCTGTCCATGGCAGGGTTTGAAGTGGAAGACGTGGACGATCTCAGTGCGCGAGCACGGGGAGTTGTGGTCGGCCATGTTCTGACACGGGAGAAACATCCCAATGCCGACAAACTTAGTGTTTGCAGCGTCGATATCGGTGCGGAAGAGCCTGTTCAAATTGTCTGTGGAGCCGCCAATGTGCGGGCAGGCATCCATGTCCCCGTCGCCACAGTGGGTGCCGTGCTGCCGGCGGTGGATCTGACGATCAAGGCCGGCGAACTTAGGGGCGTCGCCAGTAATGGAATGATTTGCTCCCTTTCGGAATTGGGGCTGACCAGCGAATCGTCGGGGATCGCCGTTCTTGAAGACACCGCGAAAGAGGTGCCCGCGGTGGGCACACCCGTGGCAGCACTCTTCGGATTAGATGACACGGTGTTGGAGTTAGCCATTACCGCCAATCGTCCCGATGGCTTGTCGATGGTTGGTATCGCACGGGAGGTGGCAGCCCTCACAAACGCTGCTCTTTCACTGCCATCGCTGAATCACACACCACATCAAGAACCGCTCCAAGCAGAGCTTGATGGCAGCTACTACGGCATCGCTTATGTCGAGGGAGTCCATGGGGAACAACACTCTTCGCAGTGGATTCAGCAACGGCTCAACCGTGCCGGAATCAATGCCGTCAACGCCGTTGTCGACATCACCAATCTGGTGATGCTGGAACAGGGACAGCCCTTGCATGCCTTTGATGCGGAAGCTCTGGAAACCCTGACGGGGCAGTCAGTTGACGCTTGCAGTTTTGCTGTTCGACCTGCAAAGGATCAAGAAACCTTTGTGGGCCTTGATGATCAGTCTTTGAGCCTCGATCCCCGAGTCCAAGTCGTCACTTGCCATGACCATGCCATTGCGATTGCTGGTGTGATGGGAAGCCGAGACAGCGCCGTCCGCGACTCCACGACAAAAATCTGGTTGGAATCAGCCATGTTTTCACCCATTCGTGTGCGCCAGTCGTCTAGGGCTGTGGGATTGCGAACGGATGCAAGTAGCCGCTTTGAGAAGGGTTTGCCATCGGAAATCACCTTGGCCTGTTCAGAACGGGCGATTGACCTACTCAACGAACAATTTGCCTGCCGCGTCAATGGCCGCTGGGTGGGTGGAGAGGGCCCAAAAACCCCTTCTCCTTTGGTATTGCGCCGAGAAGCACTGCACCAATTATTAGGTCCAATTGACGGCGGCTCTGGTCCAGTGGATCTGGCCGACAACGCCATCGAACAGTGCTTAACCGCCCTTGGCTGTGAGCTCAGCTCCACAAACGAGGGCTGGGAGGTCATGACACCACCGTCTCGCCGCCAAGACCTGCATCGAGAAGTGGATTTAATCGAGGAAGTGGCTCGCCTCGTTGGCTTTGACAAATTTGGAGCGCACCTCCCCGACCCAGTTGCCCCTGGAGCACTGACACCTCGCCAGCAGGCAGAGCGTCGATTACGACAACTGTTCTGCTCGACAGGGCTACAAGAAATCACCACCTTGTCCCTCGTTGGCAACTCCGATGGAGAGGCACGGATCCCAATCAGCAATCCGCTTTTGGCAGAAACCAGCCATCTCCGAACCAACCTGTGGGAGGAGCATCTTCAAATTTGTGTTCGTAATCTCAAAGCATCCATGGCTGGATGTTCCATTTTTGAAGTGGGTTACACCTACAGCGGCTCGCCTGAATCGGTCGAACAAGCCGGGGTTGTATCAGGAGTGATCTGTGGAGACCGTCGATTGGAACGTTGGAGCACCAGTGGGAAATACAAGGCTCCCAACTATTACGAAGCTCGAGGTGTTCTCTCTCGGGTGATGGCAGCCATGCATCTCGATCTCAGTGATCGACCCCTTGCGGATGATGCGCGACTGCATCCCGGAAGGGCAGCAACCTTGGTGTTAGAAGGACGCCCCCTGGGGTGTTTTGGCCAGTTGCATCCGGCCCTCGCCGATGACCTATCCCTTCCTGAATGCACGTATTTATTTGAACTGGAATTAGATCGTTTGTTGGATGCAGCAACCCGAAGCAACCGTTGGACGCCGAACTACAAACCATTCCCCACCGTGCCGGCTAGCGAACGGGATCTTGCCGTTGTCGTCGATCGCAGCAGCAAAGCTGGCGATTTAATTCAGGCCATCCGAAAAGCGGGAAAGCCTCTCTTGGAACATGTGGAATTGATCGACCGTTTCGAAGGCAACCAACTCGGTGATAACAAGGTTTCACAAGCCTTTCGATTGCGCTACCGCAGTCCAAATGAAACGCTTACGGACGACAAGATTCAGCCAGTGCACGACAAAGTAAGAGCTGCATTATCGAAACAGTTCAAAGCTGAGCTTCGGAGCTGACGCGTTCCAGCAGAGCTAATGACTCCAAATGAGTGGTTTGGGGAAAAAAATCGACGGGTTGATGCTTTTTCAACCGGTAAGGGCCATCAGGTTCCGTCAACATTTTTAAATCCCTTGCCTGGGTTGCAGGATCACAACTGAGGTAAGCCAAGCGCTGCGGTGGAGTGTCCAATATGGTCTGAACGACTCGAGCATCAAGGCCGCGCCTTGGTGGATCGAGCACCAGGGCATCAGCTCCTACCAACGCTGCTTCCAAAAGATCCACCACATCACCAGCGCGGAATCGACACTGATCTGACAAGTTATTTCTCATGGCATTGAGGAGGGCTTGATCGACAGAACCCTGATGAAGTTCCAATCCGATGACATCAAATCCCAGAGCCGCGAGAGGAAGACTGATCGTGCCGATCCCGCAGTAAGCATCGACGACAGTTCCCTCACCAATTTCAGTTTTTAACCAGTCGCAGAGAACATTGACGATGCGCTCTGCTTGAGGAGTGTTGATCTGGAAGAAGGTATTGCTATTGAGTTGCAGATGGATTCCACAAAACTCTTCAGCGATGGTCTCCGACCCCGCCACAAGCAAGGTTTCAGGGCCTAAAACCAAATTATTGGGCTTGGGTTGGAGATTGAGGCAGACACCTTTCACCATCTCCCAACGATCCATCCAGTCCTCCGCCAGCTCCAACAAACCTGGGTAGCGATCATGGGAACTGATCAACGTGATCAACACCTCTCCACTGTGGTGACCCAGGCGCAAGCCAAGGTGACGTAAGCCCTTTGCATGAATCAAATCATGGTCGGCAGCCCAACCCGTTGAATCCAAATCCTGCTTAATCGGTTCAATGAGTTGATCGAGCCGTGGATCAAGAACGGGGCAGTGATTCAGATTGACGATGCGATGGGTTCTTGGTCGGTAATAACCGGCACGCAAGCGGCCATCACCTTCACGCTTGAGGGGAATGAAGGCACGGTTGCGATAACCGAACGCGCGGCCAACATCTTGTAAAAGCGGCAGAGGAGAATGCTCGATGCCTCCAATGCGCAACAAAGTCTGCTGAAGAGAAGAGACCTTCCAAGTGTTTTGTGCCGATTCAGTCAGGGATTGAAGGGTGCAACCACCACAGTCAGCGGCAAGGATGCAAGGCGGTCGGCGACGATCATCCGACGAATGCGTTAATTCACCCCGTCGAGCCAGCCAGCGGGAGCGTTGACGCTGCTGCAATTGAACCTCAGCCTTTTCGCCAGGCAAAAAATCGTCAACAACGACGACCCATCCATTCCATCGAGCAATGCCTTTCCCATCGCGATCAAGGTCGGAACATTCAAGGCTGATCTTCAAGCCAGGCCTTGGCGTGCCCTCATTTCCAACGGTTTGTCCATCCATGCCTTGAACTCCAGCCATTGCAAAGGCTTAACACCAGAGGCCGCAATGGCGTGGAGCCTCGCTTGAGACCACTAAACTCCATGAAGCCTGCCAAGTTCCATGAGCGTTGTCCGGGATCTCATCCTTCAAGCCGATGATGATCTGCGGTACCCCACCAGCGGCGAACTCCGATCGATGGTGGAATTTCTTGATCAGGGCGCGATGCGCGTTTCGGTCGTGAAAGTTCTGACCGACAACGAAAAAAAGATTGTCGACGAATCGGCAAAACAACTGTTTAGTCGGAAACCTGAATACGTCGCCCCTGGCGGTAACTCCTACGGGCAACGTCAGCGCGCCCAATGTCTACGTGATTACAGCTGGTATCTACGACTAGTGACCTATGGCGTACTCGCAGGGAGTACGGAGATGATTCAAGACATCGGCTTGGTCGGTGCACGAGAGATGTACAACAGTCTTGGCGTGCCAATGCCCGGGATGGTCGAAGCCATGAAAACGATGAAGGACGCTTCGCTGGCTTTGCTCTCGGACCAACAAGCCAAGCTCTCCTCTCCTTACTTTGACTTCCTGATTCAAGGGATGCAGACCTCCACCTGAACGCAAAACGGCCTCATGGTGAATCATTAAAAAGCCGGGCCAAAAGTTGCCCGACTTTTTAATGACTAACAGACATCAGCCATCTCAAACAAGACTCAGCTCAGGTCTCATGGCCAGGCTTAGGCGAGATATGCGAGACCATTCAACAGGGGCTCGACCGATCATGCATCGCAGATGAGACGCGGTGCAGGTCTGCAAGCGGGACACATCTGATCTCAGCAAGACACAAGGTCACTCGTGGCACTAGATAGGCACCGATCTAAATCCATAACAGCCTGCGTACCTGTGTCTATAGCAGGTACGCCTCTGTCAAAATCACTGCCAGAACAGATTTTTTTGCGAAAGAGCCTGGAATGGACAGGACATGGACAGCCAACCGAGCAGCGAGTCAAGCCGATAAAAAATAAAATACCCCCTTAACAGCGAAGAGCACAGGAGGAGCTGGGTGAAGCCAGGAATTAAAAATCCCAAAAAAACGTTGTTTACACCTACTCGGCAGTCTCGCCTGGGGCTCATCATTGGTCTATAAATAAGTCCCATAAGAGATAAATGGACCAAGCCACGTTGACAAAGAAATTGACCGCTCGATGGCTTCTCTTTTGTCTAGCTTGTGACGCAGCGCAAGTCTAAGAACAAGACTTAGAAGAGACAAGTCGGCAGCGAATTACCGGCTGCGGTAGAGCTCACGCAACAGCCGATAGGCTTCGTTCAATCGACGCATGGCATCAGTAGAACCTCCCGCGTCAGGGTGAACCTCTAGGGCTCGTGCCTTAAACGCCTCTCGAATGGAGGCCAACGTCACACTCGCGCCAGCCTTCGTCGACAGGCCCAAGAGCTTGAGTGCTCCATGCACGGTCATGGTGGACTCGAGCGTTTCGAAGGATGTGACCTGACGGCTGCGACGAAAGCGATTCACAAATCGCCGAATCAACGTCGGCATTCGATCGGCTAACGCAGCCGTTGCGAAAGGATCCTCCAATGTTCCTGCCACCACCATCACGCGGCCGAGGGATGGCTCACCTTGCTCCCAATCAGAACAAAGTTCCTGCATGGAGGCATTCGCAGCAGACCACGTGAAGGGTTTGCCGTCACTGGCATCTGTGGTCGACCACACATCCCGTGCAAGCCAAAGCATCGACGCTTCCACAACAGTATCCCCGGGTGGTTGTCCATAGAGGGACCGCCAATGTTCATCGACTGCTTGGATGGCCGCGATTAAATCAACGTGCGAAACCGAGGAAAGCAAGGGATCTGCCAGCACGGATTTGTCCGATTGATCGGGTCCTGAACGCGGGGACAGCGTGTCGCGAAGTTGCGTTGTGCGCCGGCTAACGAAGCCTGGCAAGTCAATGCCAACAGAACTGGGTGGTGGGAGATGTGGCTCAAGCTCATCAATCTCAGGATCCGTATCAGTTCCACGGATTAACACCAAACTGCTGGATTCAGACGTTGACTCTTGAGCTGCGACCTCAGACGCGTCACTGTCCGTTAGACCCAACAATTCCGTCTGATCGTCGGGCTGAATCAGTTGTTCAAGGACAGACTCAAGAACAAGGCCCCTCGAGCGAACGCCATACTCACGCTTGAGCTGGTCAATCAGCGTCACCAATCGCTTCGACAGCGTGACGGTGATCTTTTGCTGATGGTTGGACTCGTCGGCGCTCACCAGTTCAACCTTGCTGACGAAAGACTATCGACCCTGAAGCTGTCGTAACCACTGTTGCTGGGTTCTGATTGCATCTGTGTAACGAGGGTCGGTCTTAGGTTCAGCATCTTGTGCTCGATCAATAGGACGAACCTGATTGGCTGAAGGCTTTGGAGACATCAGGGATGGCTGCTGACTCAAGACAGGTTTGAGCGGAACGTTCTGCTGTTGTGCGGGCAAAGGTGGGGGCATTTTTGGAGAAACAGTTCTAGTTTTTTTGATCGTGATGGTCTGTTGAGCGGACTTTTGCTGAAGTTGTCGGCGACGCAATAGGGCTAACTGATCCACTGGGACGACACTCAGAAGATGACCGGGGGTAGCGTCAGCTGGATACACAAGCGTAATTTTGACGGGTGTGTCTTGATCCGGCAAAAGATTGATATCAGCAAGGGCCAAACTTTCTCCAGAACGAAGCCCTACATGAATTTCTTGCAACTTATTTTTTTGCTCAATCTGCATCGATCCACGGAATGCAGTAAAAGCCTTTTTACCCGAAACAACTGGATGACTCATGACAAGTTGATAATTACCGCGTCCAGCAAGATTCAAAGTAACCGAGTAACGAACACCATAGGTGCCGATATTATTAAGGGCGGAGTCGATCATCCGAACAGCTAGGGGATTGACTTGAATATCTTGTGTTCCAAAATGATGCCGAGAGGTGCTGGTCAACGGAACATGCAATGCACCCTGAGAGAGGTCATGGTTGATCGAAGCACGATATTCATCACCAAGAGCAACGCCTGCCACACGTGAAAATACCCGTCCCAATTGAATTTCCCGGATTCGATTTAAATAAATTCGGCCGGGTGCAAGACGACCAGAATCCAAAACAGAAAAAAGTTTTTGGTCAGAACTTGTTTGCTCTGTGGCAACGACCGCCATGGTGAAAGGACCATCACTTTGCCCCTGCAGTAATCCATTTGCAATCCCGCGAGCTGGCAAAATAGTTCTTACAACAACAACTCGCCCACCTGCTGGAATAGTCACTGAATCTGGAACTTTGCGATCCAATTCATTGCGCAAAAGCTGAACAGCGGTGGCATCGCCTGGACCCGTGTTCCAAGGACGTTTTCCAAGGGGCTTAACCCCCATCAATTTGTTGCTATGGTAAGGGGCTTCAAAACTATTTTTAACCGATCCTCGCTTAAATCTCAACGTAACAGATGTCTTGCCTGGGTTAGAAGCAATAAGAGCCAGTGTCAACAATCCACGGGATCGACTTCCTCCCAATTTCGAGACGTCACTTGGGTAGTATTTGTGATGCATATGAACCCCAAATGCACCATTAAATGTATAACTCGCATTGCTCAATGGACGATTGGTTTCAGTGGCAATAGCGGACCCTGGGGCGGTGTTCACCAGGATTCCCGGACCCGTCACGATCTCAGGCTGATTGGAATGCAAGACAGGCACGTTATTGAAGGTGCCATTTAGGGGACGCGCCCGCTGTCCAGCCAAGATCGCCACATAGGCACGGCTCCGGCCGGGCAACGCCAGCTCAGCTGAGGCAAGTGAGACGCAAGCCAAGACCAGAAATGGGACTTTAATGAGACTCATGAAAGCTGTTGCCGCATTCTTTGGCTTCTCGGCGGCACCAGCGGAGGCAAGCATTGACGGCCCAACTTAGAGCCAACTTCAACGGCTGCCAATCGAAAATGGTGGTCACATCAGGGAAAAAAATCAGTCAAGCTTGGGTAGCTACTAAATTTCGATGCTTCCTCCGTTCTGCTGCCCCCCTTCCATGGACATGGCTGGAATGAAGCGGCAGCACCAGCAACGCAAGCACGCCATGCTTTCGATGTGGCGCGATGGTGTTGAACGTCAACTTTCTGCTTTGAACGCGGCAATTGACACCTTGGAGCAACAGATGAATCGGACCTCGAATCAAGCCGACTGATCCGAAGCCAAAAGCTCACGAAGACGTGCCAGCGCCCGCTTCAGTCGGCGCTGAATTGTCATAGCGGAAACCCCAAGGTTCTTGCCAGCCGTTCTCAGACTGGCTCCCTCTACCACCACTAAGCGAACAATGTCCTGCTCGTCCTGAGTCAAGGTTTTTAATGCCAGCTGAATTTGCTCATATTGCTCACTCCTTTCAATAGCTTTCCAGCAAAATTTCCGATCCGGTAAATACTCTTCATTAAGCTCTACCCATTTAGATTTATATTTATATTGTTGTTTAATTATCTGATCATCAGGGCTGAGAACATGCTCACTCTTGTCTCTGAGCTTCAGAGCGCGTTCTTCCACTTGCCGTGGCAATCGAACTAAACTCGAACTATCTCTTAAATAGTGCAGAATTGCACCGCGGATATGGAGCTTCGCAAAAACATTGAACGAACCTGCTTGGGTTTGTTTAAAGCGATGCGAGGCTTGAATCAGTCCTAAGCAACCAACTTGGATTAGATCATCACAATCACATCCGCTCTTGTAGGAGAACCGTTTAGCAATTGGACGTACAAGGGAAAGATAGTCGCGAATCCGTTCATTTCTTTCATAACACTGAACCGTGGACATGCATCAATAGGGAGGTTGAACATTTGCCTCTTGTACCATCAATGCATCCGATAGGGAGTAATCGCATCAGTGGTGCCACTGATGTTTGGATTTAGTTTTGCGAATCAATGACAGCGCGTAATAGCTCATCTGGGCCTGCTTTTTTTAACCAATCCAAGTTGGCTCCATCCGTGCTTAACAAACATCCCGCGAAGCCCAAGGCATTCACACTAAATCCATGAACTCCCTCTCGGCTTCGACGAATGACAGCCATCCAGGATCGAGTGAGTAAAAGGTTGTAAGCACACCTGGGATATGGATCCTCATCCGGAGAACCGAGATGCAAGCTTTCGCAAAGCCGTTGGTAAGTCGCTTGCAATACCGACGCATTGAACTCGATTAACCGTTCAACACGGATGCATTGCCGGAGGAGATTCTGATCAGCAGCATCACAACGAAAACGAAGGAACCACTCATCTCTGGGGCAGGCTCTTTCCCCCTCACGTCTTGGCAACAATTGCAGATGCCGATGGGGTTGGCTGGCACCCGCATTGGGATTGCTATTGAAAAACCAAAGGCCTGTTGTGTTTCGATCAACCGAATGGAGTGCCGACCAATCCGAGGCATTGAGCCAACCATTCTGAGGTGCCCAATCACGAGTAATCAAAAGCATGTGGCCGATCTGAACAGGAAACTTGTTCAGAATCAACACATGATCATTTCCGATCTGATCTACCTCAAGGCGTTTGTCCCATGGTCGAAAAGGATTGGGCTTTGGGCCTGTTTCACGCAGATGTTTTGGCGTTGCTCCAGCGAGGTGGCGTAGTTCAAAAACCGTTGCGTCTTCGCCCGGAAGATCTTCAAGCGTTGTGGCGAGTGGAACAAGCGCTCCTGATTGCACAGCGTGTTCTGTACAAAGCAAAGCTCGTTCCCACAACAGATCACGACCCATTACGCCGAAGTTGAGCGAGAGACGCTCCTTGGTAATACCTCCCAAGAATCTCATCAAAACCAAGGCCTTGCGTCGCTAGCCGCTGAGCGCCGTGTTGACTCATGCTCGCGCCTAGGTGGCGATGGGCCTCCTCGCTGATCGCTTGCGTGGAGGCATACAAACTTTCGACGATCCCGCCTCGATAACTCAAAACCATTCCCCGGGTTTCTTGGGTTGCGCGCATCGATTGCTGACTGAGGCTTGAAGGCCCAGAAAACACTTGCCATCGAGTGGTGTCACCGAGGTGATACGTCAGGCTTGCAGGGCGAGCCAGATGCGTAACGGCATAAGAACGGGCTGCCACTGCTTGGGCTTTGAGAGCTTCACCATGCCAACCACTCGGCATTTCTGCACCGACAACCGAAGCCACGTAATTTTCGAGGCTGACTTCATTCACGGCCAGCCAAGCATTGTGACTTCGAACTAACTCCAACGTTCCCTCATAGGAATATCCATTGATTTGCATCCCCCCCCCCTTGCAAAAGCGGGTTGAATTCTTGGTATCAGCGCTGTCTTTAAGCAATTGATTCACAGCAATCACAGATCCATCTGCGAGCCAACAGGTTGTTGTTGCTGAGGCTCGAATGGATTGAATCGGGGTCCGACTCACCAAGGCAACCCTGATTAGCAAGGCGAGGTCGGATGGAGGCCTGGTGCCCTTTGTTGAGCGAATGTCGGTCTCAGTAGACGCGCCTGACAGCGGAGGTGCATCAAGCAAATCGAGAAGATGCAACGTGTCGCGGGACCTTGCATCGGCGTCGAAGCGGTCCAGTGCCAAGAAGGATCCTCCGACAATCCCGGCTCCCATCAAGGCCATGGCGCCCCAGCGCAGGATCGGCCATGCCCGGACCATGTCCCCAACCTCCATCTCCTTCAATCATCACCGAAATCCTTTAGACGACAAGAAGCTCAAACGTCTAGATATGCGTCCTCAAAGTCCGGAAGCATGGAGTGGACTTGCTCTTGTTTGTGGGACAGGGGGGATCGGTGGCGCAATGGCAACGGAGCTGCAGAGGACATGTCCCTCGCTCACTGTTTTGACTGCGGGTCGTGGAGACCAGCACGCCCATGACCTCCAATTGGATTTGGAGTCAGACAACGACCTGGATCGTCTCAGTGACGAACTCTCGAGCAGGAACCAACCGCTTCGCCTGGTGATCAACTGCAGTGGACGTTTGCATGGCCCGACGCTGCACCCGGAGAAACGTCTCAAACAGGTGGAACGTCGCCAGCTCATTGAACAGTTCTCGATTAATTCCATTGCGCCTGTGCTTCTAGCTAAAGCCGTAGAGCCGCTTTTGCGCCGAGACCAACCGTTTCACTTCGCGAGCTTGAGTGCGCGGGTGGGAAGCATTGGGGATAACCGCAGCGGTGGCTGGTACGCCTACCGAGCCGCAAAAGCGGCTCAGAATCAATTACTGCGTTGTCTAAGCATTGAGTGGGCAAGGCGTTGGCCCAAGGCCACGGTGACGCTGCTCCACCCTGGGACGACCGACACCGAACTGTCCAAACCATTCCAATCGTTTGTTCCAGCAGAACAGCTCTTCAGCCCACAGAGGGCTGCAGAGCAACTCGTTGCGGTGCTCCAAGAGCAAACCCCTGAACAAAGCGGTGCTTTTTTGGCTTGGGATGGTCAGTCGATCGACTGGTAAGCATGCTGTTTGAGCTGCTCCAGGCTCACCACAGACAACGCGGTGTCCTCCGTGGCCTCTAGTCGAACCAAAGGTGCCACTCCGTCGTCGTAAGCCTGCTTCCAGCGGGGTGCACAGACGCACCAGTGGTCTCCAGGTTGAAGACCGGGAAACTGAAATGCAGGAACGGGCGTTGAAAGGTCGTTCCCCAAAGCCTTGCTGTAGCGAAGAAAGGCTTCCGTCATCACGCAACAGATGCTGTGTTGACCACGATCGGATGGGTCGGTTTCACAAAAGCCGTTGCGATACCAACCGGTTTTTGGTTCACATCCGCAAATCAGCAAAGGCTCACCAAGAACATTGAAAGTCGCTGGACCCACAGGGTTGCTAGTGGACATCAGAGGAAAAAAGAGGGGGGTGTCTGACGACGGAGTGGCACATTTTGGCCTCAGGTGGTTGACGAACCCCTAGGGGCAGGCGTTAAAGGTCATTCAGTTATGTCCACTCGATGGATTGGGAGTTCACTGAAGACGCCGCTTTTTTGGCGCTCTGCGAGGCCTTTCGCGAGAGCGGGGAAAGCTCGGCGATCGAGTTCCTAGCCAATGGGGAAGGTGCTTTTCATTTTCAAGACCTTGCGCAGAATGCTGCGGGAGAGGGATTTGACCTGAGTGAATCCAATGCTTTGGACACCTTTCAACAGGAAGTGATCGAGACCATGGAGAAAATCCGACAAGGCTGAAGCCGAACAAACTCCATGGCTTGTCTTGGACTAGCTGTAGAAGAAGGCGATTTCCTTGTCCTTCAAGCCATCCCAGCCAGCTAGTACAAGACGCTCGCTCAATGCGGCTTGATCGAGGTGCTTGGCACCGGTCTTCACGACCCGGTTGCGCATCGACTTAAGGACTCCGCTTCGGGCACGTTTGCTCTCCAGATCCATAACCTCGTTGTAAAGGCTGAGCATCGCCTCAGGAATCGGGCTCCCGTCCAGATCCACGCCAGCCTTGATGGCTGCATCCACGCCATCCGGTCCTGCAATAGCCATGGTTGTTCTTCAACGACTTTTCAAGGCTATGGGAGAACCAAGGACTCACGCACTGAAGTAACGGGCTTTGCTGTGGAGAGCAACAAGAGCCGTCGTGCTCTGTTCAGGAGACAACTGATCGCTGGCATCCATCGTGAGTCCAATCCGATCGGCATCCAGCCAGAGAAGTTGCTGGCGAGAGTCGGCGACATTTGGGCAAGCTGGGTAGCCAAAGGAGTAGCGGCTTCCCCTGTAGCGCTGGGCCAAAACATCGCGCAACGGCATTCCGGCGGGATCAGCAAAGCCAAGTTCCTGGCGGATTCGTGCATGCACCCACTCCGCCAGCGCCTCAGCCATCTGAACCGCTAAACCGTGGAAGTAGAGGTAATCGCTGTATCGGTCGCCTTTAAACAGCTCCTGAGCCACGATGCTGGCCTTTTCGCCCATGGTGACGGCTTGCATCGGCAGCACATCTGTGGGACGGCCATCTCCCGAAACATCGGAAAAGAAATCAGCGATGCAATAGCGATTACCCGATCGTTGGCGTGGCAGATCGAAGCGTCCGAGTTCTGTTGATTGATCAGCAGAGAACACCCTTAAAGCATTCTCATCCCGACCCACAGGAAAGTATCCATACACAGCCCCTGGAGCGAGCAGGGAGTCATTAAGGCAGCGGTCAATCCAATGCTTCAGTACTGGCTCGGCCTTTTCAGCCAGCATCGCCTCGTACTCGTCTCGACTCTGTTGTTTGGTTTTGCGGAACTGCCACTGACCAGCAAACAAAGCATTGCGGTCGAGGTAAGCGAACACCTCTTGGAGATCGAGATCCGCCTCGGTTAAGACGGTTGAACCCAGAAAAGGTGCCACGGGCATCGGCTCGGCGGGAACCGCGATTGACCGGTCCGTTGAGACAGGTATTTGGTTTTGGGGTTCCTCTTTTTGAGGAACCTCTGTATCGGCGGAAGCATGATCAGATTCATCTGACGACACCTCATCAAGACCAACCCCCTGAGGAGCATCAGCTAAAAATCCGGTGAGATTGCTCCAATTATCTTTCTTCTTGGCATCCATTAATGCATCCATAAATCTCAAATCAGCGAATGCATCACGTCCATAGATCACCTTGCCGTTGTAAACATCTCGACAATCCTTTTGAACAAAACGTGGTGTTAAAGCAGCACCCCCAAGGATGACAGGAACATCAATACCAGAATCATTAAAGGCCGCTAAATTATCTTTCATAAAGGCCGTTGATTTCACCAGGAGGCCACTCATGGCCAGGCAATCTGCTTGATGCTCTATTTGCGCATTAACGATGGCATCGCAACTTTGCTTGATCCCAAGATTGACAACTTCATAGCCATTATTCGTAAGAATAATGTCAACAAGATTCTTGCCAATATCATGAACATCGCCTTTAACGGTGGCAATTAAGAATTTCCCCTTACTGTTGCTTTCCCCCTCAACAGTGTCCATATAGGGCTCAAGGTGGGCTACGGCAGACTTCATGGTTTCCGCACTCTGAAGAACAAAGGGGAGCTGCATCTGCCCACTGCCAAACAGCTCACCCACCACCTTCATTCCATCAAGCAGAAATGTATTAATGATGTGAAGAGGTGCATAATCTTGCATCGCCTCATCAAGGGCGGGATCCAAACCGATGCGTTCACCATCAATAATGTGCTGCTTTAGACGCTTCTCGATGGGAAGGTCAGACAATGACGGCCCTGAAGCACGGGCCTCCTTCGCCGAAACTCCTTCGAAGAGTTGCGTCAGCTCGGTGAGTGGATCATAAACACAAATATCATTTTCGAAACGCCTATTGTCGTTGATTAGATCACGGCATACTTGTTGATGATCATCACTAATTTTTACTAATGGAAGAATCTTAGCCGGGCTGACAATGGCAGCATCCATTCCTGCTTCGCAACAGTCGTGGAGAAAAACAGAATTGAGATTGATCCGCGCAGCAGGAGACAATCCAAAGCTGACATTGCTGACCCCAAGAACAACATGAACTCCTGGCAATCCCTCACGGATCATCCGAATAGAATCAACTGTCGCTTTTGCATTTAATCGATCTTCTTCGATACCAGTTGAAATAGGAAGTGCAAGAGGATCGTAAAAAATCTCGCGGGCAGGTATTCCAAATTCCAATGCATCGCGATAGGCCCGTTGGGCAATCGCAAATTTCTTTTCTGCGGTTCTCGCCATGCCATCTTCATCGATGGTGCCCACCACAACTCCAGCGCCATAGCGGCGGGCCAGCTCAAGCACTTTGAAGAATCGTTCATCTCCATCCTCATAGTTGGTGGAATTGAGAATGCATTTACCCCCGGCAACTTTTAATCCAGATTCCATTTTCTGCCATTCGGTGGAATCAAGCATTAATGGAAGATTCACATTAGTTACCAATCGACTCACTAAATTATTCATATCTTTTTCGCCATCACGCCCTACATAGTCCACATTTACATCAAGAACATGTGCATTTTCTTTGACTTGACCACGTGCAACACCAATCAGTCCATCCCAATCTTCTTCTGCCAAAAGTTCGCGAACTTTGCGGCTTCCACTTGCATTTAAGCGCTCACCAATAATTAAAAACGAATTGTCTTGATGGTAGGGAGTAACACCATAAATAGACGCTGCTGCAGGTTCATAATCAAAGTTGGGACGCACGTCATCATTCTGATGCTTTGATCTGGAAGGACGCTCCGCGGGCTTGAGCTCCGTAGACAACTCCACCAGAGACCCAATATGAGCCGGGGTCGTACCACAACAACCGCCAACAACTTGCACACCAAGGTCTTCAACGAAGTGCATCATTTGCATCTTCAGCTCAGTGGGAGTCAGCCTGTAGTGGGCTACACCACCGATATTTTCAGGAAGTCCTGCATTCGGTATGCAGCTAACAATGAAGGGAGAATTCTCAGATAGGTAGCGAATGTGCTCCTTCATTTGCTCAGGCCCCGTTGCACAATTAAGCCCAAGAATGTCAATGGGGAATGGCTCCAAGATGGCAACCACAGCGGCAATATCGGAGCCCACCAACATTGTTCCTGTTGTCTCCATCGTCACGGAGACCATTAATGAGCACCGCGTACCGCTGGATTCAAAGGCGGCCTCAATACCCTGCAGTGCAGCTTTGATTTGCAGGACGTCTTGACAGGTTTCAACAATGATCAGATCAACGTTTCCTGAGATCAACCCTTCGGCTTGTTCGCGGAAGCCATCCCGCATCGTGTCGAAATCGATATGTCCGAGGGTGGGCAACTTGGTTGTTGGCCCCATGGATCCAGCCACAAAACGTGGTTTTTCAGGCGTGCTGTATTCATCGGCCACTTCTCGAGCCAGCTGGGCTGCACGACGGTTGAGATCAAAGGCCTGATCTTCCAGCCCGTATTCAGCGAGAACGATGGAGGCTGCACCAAACGTGTTGGTCTCAATGACATCGCAACCCACCTCTAAAAATTTTCGATGCACCGCCTGCACAGCATCTGGGCGCGTTACGACCAAGTTCTCGTTGCACCCCTCCAAATCGGGGCCACCAAAATCATCTGCCGTCAGGCCTAGATCCTGAAGGCTGGTCCCTGTAGCGCCATCAAAAACCAAGACAGGCCGAGTTGGGCCGTGGATGTAATCGAGAAAACGGGAGGCAGTGACAGGAGCTTTTGCTTGTGTCACTGCCATGAGGTCATCCTTCAGTGATGTGATTCTAAGAAACCTTCACTCCGCACATCAGTTGATGGCGATCCTTGTCACCCAGTGCTCGTAGGCAGGATCGCGGCCCTCCGTGATGGCCACCAATTTGCTCTTCAGGCTCTGCATCATTGGCCGATCGTTGCAAAGAACGGTCGATTCGATCTGGCGAATCGGCGTGATCTTTGCAGCCGTGCCCGTCAGAAACACTTCATCGGCGATGAACAGCTCTGTTTTATCAACCGCGCGCTCCACAACGGGAATTCCCATGGCTTTCGCGAGTTCGATCACACTCGCCCGTGTAATTCCCTCGAGGATGTCTTGATCGACGCCAGGGGTGATTAATTCACCGTCCCGGACCAGAAAGAGGTTCATACCGCTGGCTTCACTGATCTTGCCGCGACTGTTGAGAAGCAATGCTTCATCAAAGCCGCTCTGAACCGCTTCCGTCTTGGCCAGTGAACTGGTGATGTACGCCCCGCTGATTTTTCCTCGCAACGGCAACGAACGGTCCTCTTGGCGCGTCCAACTGCTGATCCGACAACTCACCCCCTCTGGCGAGAGGTAATCGCCGAGGGGTAATCCATAGATCAAAAAGTCGGTTTCGATGTCGTGTAACCGAGGCGCAATGCCGAGATCACTCGTATAAACGAAGGGTCTGAGATAAATCGGTTGATCCGGTTGATTGGCCCGCAACATGGCCGTTAGAGCCGACAAAATCGTCTCCTCGCTTAAATCTGTGAGCAGCAAGCGCGCGCTCTGACTCAATCGACGGGCATGACGGTCAGCACGGAACAGCAGCATGGTGTCTGCGTTTTGTGGATCGGGAATCGCTCGCATGCCACCAAAGGCACCAGTGCCGTAGTGCAGCGCATGGGTAGCGATGGAGATCCTGGCCTCCTCGAAGGGGATGCATTGGTTCTGGAACCAGGCGTAAGGCAGGAACTGGTGCATCGCAAAAACGACCTGATCCTTGGAATCTTCTCACCACCGCTCACCAGGACAATGGAACGATGCATCGATTAGCCAGCTGTCCAGGTGTTGACCCCCCCGAGGACGTGGTCCTGGTGGAACAGCCCGCGGCGGATGTGTTGTTTCTGTCCAGTGCCGCGACGGATCTCAGCACGTTGGCGGCCCATTTGGCTTCACCCGATGGTGAGCCCTGGCGGAATCAATTGCGAGGGCTATCCCTGGACTGTTTGTCCCATCCGGCCCAACTCGACCACTACCTCGCCACCACCGCTGATCAAGCGAAATTGGTGCTGGTTCGTTTGCTCGGTGGCCGAGGGCATTGGAGCTATGGACTCGAGCAGCTCCAACGCTGGAAGGAGGGCAGAAAAGGGCGCCACCTCCTGATCCTTGCCGGGACCGACGATCAAAACAACGAGCTGCATGGATTGGGATCCATTCCAATCGCATTAGCTGATCGTCTTGCCGAACTGCTTCGTGAAGGGGGGCTCGACAACCTGGGCGAGGTACTTCGAGCCCTGCAATTGCTCTTGCGGGAGGAACAACCCGACCCAACACAACTCCAACTGCATCCAATGCCAGATCCCGCGCCTTGGGATTGGCGCGATGACACCGGCCCCCGGATCGGTGTTGTGTTGTATCGGGCTCAACTTCAAGCAGGGGACGTTTCACTGGCGAAGGCGCTCTGCATGGCCTGCCGAGAGCGCGGTCTCTGTCCCAGGTTGCTTTGGGTGAGCAGCCTGCGCGATCAAGCGGTCCAAGCGGGGGTGACCGATCTTCTCCGCAACCAACATGTTGAGTTGGTCATTGCAGGGACTGCCTTTGCCTCCGTCAAGACGGCAGAAGCAGGACTGGGCAGTCCGTTATGGGAGCAGCTCGATGTTCCCGTGTTGCAGTTGTTGAGCAGTAGCAGAAGTCGTGAGAGCTGGCGGAGCAGCAGCCGCGGGCTTGATCCACTTGATCTCTCCTTGCAAGTGGTCATGCCTGAATTGGATGGCCGGCTGACAACGCGTCCATGTGCCTTTCGGGAACATCAAATGACGGCTCCCCATCTAGGGGCTGCCGTACCCAGCCAGGTGGCCGATCTTGAAGGGATTGATTGGCTGATCGAGCACAGCCAACGCTGGATCACGCTGCGTCAAACCCACAACCGCGACCGGCGAGTTGCGATGGTGCTGGCCAACTATCCAGTCCGAGACGGTCGAGTCGCCAATGGTGTCGGCCTCGACACGCCGGCAAGTTGCGTCGCCATGCTGCATTGGCTTCAGCATTCCGGCCACAACCTCGGCACAGCGACCCTGCCCTCCAGTGGCGATGAGCTCATGCAGAGCTTGCTACAAGGCAGGACCAATTCACCCGAGGGACAACACAGGCCAGCACTGGATTACTTGCCCTTAGACGTTTACGAACAGTGGTGGGCAAACGTACCCCCTGACGCACAAGCCAAGATTGAAAAACGCTGGGGGCACCCCCGTGATGCCTGTGATCTCGAACCAAACCATGGCTTTGCGGTCCATGGTCTTCGATACGGCCATGTTGTGGTGTTGATTCAGCCCGATCGTGGTTACGACCCCGATCAAATCGCTGATCTCCACTCGCCGGACTTACCGCCACCCCATCGTTATCTGGCGCAGTATCTCTGGCTCAACAGAGTTCACAACACCCATGTGATGGTGCACGTGGGTAAGCACGGCAGCGCAGAGTGGCTTCCAGGGAAAGGCGTGGGCCTCAGTAGCAGTTGTGGCCCCCATCTCGCTCTGGGGGCATTGCCCCATCTCTATCCGTTCATCGTGAATGATCCTGGTGAAGGCTCACAGGCGAAACGACGGGGGCATGCCGTGGTGTTGGACCACCTCACGCCTCCATTGGGGCGTGCTGGGTTACACGGGCCTTTACAACGGTTAGAAGGACAACTCGACGAACTCGTCGAAGCACGCCAACTCGGAGCCGAACGGGGCAAATTACTGGAACGCGCCGTTCTGGCAACGCTCCAAGAGCTGAATTGGCCTGGGATCCCGACCAAGGACGATCTCAAACGTGATCCCAGTTTGATCGATGCATATCTGGATTCGGCTGAAACCTATCTCTGCGAACTGAAGGAAGCTCAAATCCGTACGGGACTGCATCGATTCGGTCAGCGACCGTCCCAGAAGGCTGAATTAGAACTGCTTCTGGCCCTCGCTCGACCACCGGTCCATGGGCGACCAGGGCTCACCCAAGCCATGGCCCTTCATGTGGGATTGGTGTTGGATCCATGGGGACAAGAGGATGGTGAGCCTCTAAACGACAACGATCGAAGTCGACTCGAGCAACTGGGGTGTGAGCGTCGCCAACGGGTTGGCGACGGCGTTGCGTGGTTGGAAGAGCAAGCGTTTGAGCTCGTTTCCGCGCTTGTCGGCAAAGGCGCTACATCCAACTTGGTGGGCCCCTTCCGTGACTGGATCCAATCAACAGCTGAGGTCGACGTGACCTTGGCTGCGATGACCCAAGACCTCTGGCCGCGTTTGATTCAGTGTGCGCCAGCAGAAAAGAACTCGTTTTGCCAAGGAGTCGCTGGGGGTCGCATTCCAGCAGGGCCTTCCGGTGCTCCAAGTCGCGGTCGACCTGATGTTTTGCCAACAGGCAGAAATTTTTACTCTGTTGATCTCAGAGGATTGCCGACAGAAGCGGCCTGGGACCTCGGCCGGCGGTCCGCTGAACAACTGCTGGAGTTACACCTGCAGGCGGAAGGGGAAAGTCTGAGGCACCTGGCTCTGTCGGTATGGGGCACCGCCACGATGCGAAATGGAGGGGAAGATATTGCACAGCTCCTGGCGCTGATCGGTGTCCGACCCGTGTGGGATGGCCCCACACGCCGATTGGTGGATTTAGAAGTGATCCCCCTGCGTCTCCTTGGACGTCCACGGGTGGATGTGGTTCTTCGCATCTCAGGACTCTTTCGTGATGCTTTTCCTCAGCTGGTGGATTGGGTTGATCAGGCGATGGCGATGGTGGCCAGCCTCGACGAACCAAGCGATCAAAATCCGTTAGCGGCTCTTACTCAATCAGAAGGTCCCCAGGGACGGATCTATGGCTCCGCACCGGGAGCCTACGGAGCTGGACTTCAGGCCCTGATCGACAGTGGCGCATGGGACTCACGTGCCGATCTGGGGGAAGCTTTTCTGCGGTGGAGTCAGTGGCGTTATGGCGGATCATCGGAGCCATCCCAGGATCGAACTGGGCTGGAATCAGCATTGGGTCGTGTTCAGGTGGTTTTGCACAACCAGGACAATCGCGAACACGACCTACTGGATTCCGACGACTACTACCAATTCCATGGAGGCTTAAGCGCTGCAGTGGAAAACAGTTCAGGACATCGCCCGGAGCTTTGGTTTGGAGACCATTCCAGACGTGAACGCCCTCGACTGCACCGGTTGGAGCATGAACTCGACAAAGTCATGCGCAGCCGTTTGCTCAATCCTCGTTGGATTGAAGGAATGCAGCAGCACGGCTACAAAGGCGCCTTCGAAATGGGCGCAAGTCTTGACTATCTGTTTGCTTATGACGCCGCGACGGACCGCGTTCCTGACTGGTGTTATGGCGCTTTATGCGATCAATGGCTCAACACTCGATCGATCGTTGATTTCCTTAGGCAGCGCAACCCTTGGGTTCTTCGAGATATGGCTGAGCGGTTACTCGAAGCTTCAAATCGTGGACTGTGGGAGGGCGCAAACCCCGAGCAACTTGGACTGTTGAAGGACCTCGTTTCCAGTAGCGAGGCCCAAATCGAATGCGGTGGATTGACTACTTGTTCAGATCCCGCACCATCTGCTTGAAGGGATCGATCGATCCAGGCTTTCCAGAAGCGTTGGTTTGTCCAGCTTTGGCCGCCGGTTGCTCAACCTGCTTGAGCTCTTCCTTACGGCCCAGCGTGGTGGCATTGGCCGGTGCCGGAGTATTCACGCCGGTAATAGCGATGCCTTTGAGACGCTTGTTCATCTCCTTGGTAGTGACCTGTTCGGCAAAGGTTTTCTTCACCGGTTTTGGAATGCCCGCTGTGAGGTCGATGCTCTTCTCCTTTTTCACGTCAGCACCAAGACCTTCGCTGCGTTTTTCGAGCCTCTCAGTCTCCGCAGCGACTTCCATGATCTGTTCCTTCGTACCGGGACTGGCCGCAGTGCCCGGGAAGGTGCGACGAATCGTTTTCGACTCCCGCATGTAGTTCACATCGCCGAGGGACGACGATGAGTCGGCATCAAGAAAAAACTCCTCGGGTTTGTCCTTGGCAGGTTTCCGCGGCTTGATCGAGGAGTTCGCAACCTGCGAATCTTTTTTCAGGAGACGATCGAATAAGCCCATGCCGACTACAGCTTTGGTTCAACGAACTTAGCGGCCATTGAGGTCGATTCCGTGACTATCTGTGCCACACGTACGCAAAAGGCCAAGGTTGGCTAGCTGACGATCAATGGATTCGCAGATCAAAGGGCTGGGAGTCCAGGTTGGATTCATGTCGTAGTCGTACCAGGCTTCACCCCCATCGAAACCAAGCCGAGCTGCTTCCTCAATCAAAACCTCGTGGCTCAATCGATAGCGAGCCGGATGGGCGAGTACGGCCAAACCACCAGCCTGATGAATGGCGCTCACCACAGCTTCTGCGCGGAGTAACTCGCCGACCACTGCATCACCGTGGTTGTAAGGCTTCAACGCCTCATGGTCGAGCTCGAAGCCGAGGGCCAAGACATGAACCAAGCAACCCCTGAGCAGGGCACTGATCTCCATGCCACTCCACAGCGTCGGAACTCGCTCCCCAAGCGAACAACGTTGTTTCAACCAAGCCTGCATTGGGGCATGGGCATGGGAGCTGTGGTGATCCGTCACGGCCAAGTGGGTTAAGCCCAGTTCGGTGGCCTGTTGGATCAACTCGATCGGTTCGAGGCTGCCATCACTGCAAAGGGTATGGCAATGAAAGTTGAACGATGTTGGACAACTCTCGGCTGCCACTTGGGTCAACACCTCACGCAGCGGATGTCCCATCTCAAAGCCTCGCCGCAGCTTCAGCCCGCAGTCGTCTCCAACGGGCATAAAACTGAATGGAGCCGGCCATGAACACCACCAGCGCAACGATGAACCAAGTGGCAGCGCCCGTCGGGAACTGAGATTTGAAGACCACCAACATCACAACAATCACCAACAGCAATGTGGGCAGCTCATTCAGAGCACGCAGCTGCTTTCCAGTCCATTGACAGTTGTCAGCATGCAATTGGCCCATCAGCCGATAGCAGAAGAAGTGGTAGCCCAAAAGGGCCGCTACAAAGCTGAGCTTGGCGTGCATCCACGTCTGCTGAAGCCAACTCGGCTGGGCCACTAAGAGACCGATGGCCATCGTCACAGCTACGACCATCCCGGGGGTGGTGATGATGTTGGCCAGCCGTTTTTCCATCAGTGTGTACTGATCGCGAAACGGCTGTTGCAGAGCGGGTTCTAGCTCTGCCGTTTCAACGTGATAAATGAACAGGCGAACCAAATAAAACAACCCTGCAAACCAAACCACCACCCCAACGATGTGGAGTGTTTTGAACCAGAGGTAAGCCTCAGGAGGAAGCGTCATTGGCGCAACCGCACTCCAGCGACCATACGCAGTGCTCAGTTCAATCCGTCAAGAAACTCATGTGCCCGACGTTGATGGGCTGCAAGCGTTTCTGGTGCCATCCGATCCAAATTGCGAGCCATCATTGCCAAACGATATTGACTTCGGAAAAATGTCTCGTGCTTCTTGATGAAGCTCCAAAACAATCCATCCCAAATCTCGCACCATGGACCTTTTGGATAATCCGACATTTTGCGTACATAATTAGAGCCGGATACATAAGGCTTTGTCGTGAAGATTCCTCCGTCGGCAAATTGACTCATTCCATAAACATTTGGAACCATTACCCAGTCATAGGCATCAACAAACAACTCCATAAACCACACATAGACTCGATCGGGATGAAACCCACAGAGTTGCATCATATTCCCAAGAAGCATCAATCTCTCAATATGATGGCAATAACCAGTCTGCAAAGCATGTTTAATAGCATCATCAATGGGGGGCAAACCTGTATTACCCGTATAGAACGCATCAGGTATCGGTCGATCCTCAAATTTCCAGAAATTTCCGTTTCGCATTGTCACTCCATATCGGCGATACATCACAGCCATAAATTCGCGCCAACCAACAATCTGACGGATAAATCCTTCAAGGGAGTTCAGAGGAATATCAGCTTGCTTGGCCCGTTCCAATGTGCGATCAAGGATCTGCCGCGGTGTTAGCAAACCGATATTGAGCATTGGAGTTAATACGCCATGCCACATCACACGGTGCTGACGACTGATGGCATCTTCATAGGCCCCAAAATCCTTGAAACGATGCTCCAGGAATTGATCCAACCAAAGTGAAGCTTGGGCATGATTCAAGGGATAGTGAAATTGATCTCCATCACCAAGAACTGGTAATCCTTCGCCCTTCAGCCTTACTTGCAAGGATTGAAAATCAATATCATGAGTGAGGGCTGGCTCGGCGGGAACAACGATTCCTTTCGGCAGTTTTTTTCTATTATCAGCATCAAAACTCCACTGTCCACCTTGAGGAGAACCATCGACGTCCATCAATAAATTTAAGCGTTTGCGCTGCATTTCATAAAACTTGGCCATTAAGGGCTTCTTGCCGTTAGTAAAATGTTCCTCAATCACCGAACTCGGAGTAAGAAGAAGAGGTGTATCTGTAACCAATAACTGACATTCATTGGCAGATACGAATGCTCTCAAGCGTTTCTCCAATAAGTGATCAACCGGATCAGCAAGATGAAAACTTCGAAATCCAGCACTATGCAGGAGCTTTAGATGCCCCTCCGTGTCAACGGCGTTGTCATGACGCTGAATCTGCACTGAGAAACCACGCTTGCGTAGGTCTTCGGCATAACCTTCGATCGACAAGCGATGCAGCATGAGCCGTTGGCAATGAACGCGCATCGGCCAAGACGGATCCGTTCCAAAAAAAAGTGGATCTTCAATTAATGCAACGGCACGTCCAGGCTGAATCGCTGGGTGCTCCGCAAACAGCTGATGCGGATAAACAAGAGTGATCTCCATCGGTTAGCCGTCTTCTCCAGCCAAGCGACACGCTCTTCGTCCCAGGGACGTGGCATAGGCACGATCCACTTGACCTTCAAGAGGACTCAGCATTCCAGCTTTGCAATTCATGGTGACCTTTTCGCGATGTCCTTGTTGATCGCTGAGCTTGAGAACTAACTGCCAATGGTTCTTGGCGCTACGCGTTATGCCCTCAGCGCAAACCGGCCCAGTACAAAGGCCCGGAGCGGCCAAAGCAGGGGAAATCGAACAGAGCAACACCGCTAAACAGCAGCACAACAGTCGAATCATGCGGAGTGCTCCAGTTGAGGTTCTTCTAGGTGAGAGGCGAGCGAACCGTTGTTTTCATCCGATGGATGAAAGAAGTTAAAAATGTCTTGAGCCAGCACTGGACCAACACCAGGAGCTTTCGACAGTGTTTCGACCGATGCAAGTTGAATGGCGTCGATCGAGTGAAAATGGGACAACAGATCCCGTACCCGCTTCGCGCCCAATCCAGGGATGTCCGATAAGCGAGAGCGTTTCATGCGTTCACCGCGCTGTTGACGATGAAAACTCACAGCAAAACGGTGGGCCTCGTCCCGCAGTCGGCGCAGCAATGCCACCCCCAACTGATCGGCTTCGCTGTCTAGCGGGTGACTGTCCCCAGGCAGAAACACCTCTTCCCTCTGCTTTGCGAGGGAGCAAACATTCAGATCTTCATGGAGATCCAATTCTCTGAGAGCCTCCATCACAGCTGAAAGCTGACCTTTGCCGCCATCGATCATCACGAGATCAGGCCAGTCGTTCAAACCATCCGTTTGCAAAGCGCTTCCTCCCTTCTGACGCAAAGCCATCAGATCGAGCCCATCGGCTTTCGCTCGGGCCCAGCGGCGAAAACGTCTCCGCATGATTTCTGCCATCGCCATGAAGTCATCGCTGTGCCCAGCTCGGATGCTGCTGCTCTGAATTTTGTATTTGCGGTAGTGCTGTTTTGCCGGCAAGCCATCGATAAACACCACTTGTGAGGCCACCGCATCACTGCCTTGGATATGGCTGATGTCGTAACCCTCAATTCGCCGAGGTGGAAGTGGAAGTTCAAGAAGTTGGGCCAAGTCCTCTGTGGACAGTGCTTGTTGCTCCTGACCTTGTTTGGCGCGAAGCAACTCAAATTCAGCATTGCGCTGAACCAATTCGATTAAGTCGGCTTTTTGACGACGCTGTGGGCAATGGATTTGAACCTTGCGTTCTCGTTGCTCTGTGAGCCACTCCTCCAGCAACAATTGTTGGGGCAGTGGATGCTGAACGAGAAGCTGGGGTGGAACCTCCACAGCATCCACTTGGCTGTAGTGCTCCTCAATCACGCGTTGCAAGATGACTCCAGGAGAAAGACCAGAGGCGTCTGCTGTGTAGCCAAGTCGCCCGACAAGTTTTCCGGCACGCATTTGAAATAATTGAACGGCAGCGAGCCGCTCATCACACGCCAATGCAAGAACATCACGGCTAACCGATGAGTCGGGGAGGCTCATCTTCTGATCAGCTGTGAGTTGATCTAAGCCCTGAAGTTGGTCGCGTACGCGGGCAGCCGATTCGTAATCCGTACGATCAGCGTATTTCTGCATTTGTTCCTGCAGAAGATTTTGCAATTCATCACTTCGTCCCTGAAACACCATTGCAACTTTGCGCAATGTGCGGTGGTAATCATCGGAGCTGATCTTCTCCTGACAGACCCCAGGACATCGGCCAATGCTGTAATTCAAACAGGTGCGATCCTGATGCAGAGGCCTCGGTCTTTGGCGTAATGGGAAAACGCGCTTCACCAGGAACAATGTTCGGCGCAATAGCCCTACATCCACATAGGGACCATAAAAACGATCCAAGGGACTTCTAAAACGTCGACGCCGGGTAATAAAAATACGCGGATATGTTTCACTCCAAGTGATACAAAGATAAGGATATTTCTTATCATCTTTCAGCAACACATTGAAGTGCGGCTGGTGATTCTTGATGAGATTGGACTCAAGGGCAAGAGCCTCTGCTTCGCTATCTGTAACGATGAATTCAATTTCACAGACCTGCCGCGTCATCAACCGAATGCGCGGTGATAGATCGTGCCGACTCCGGAAATAACTGCGCACACGACTGCGCAATGTTTTTGATTTTCCGACATACAAAATCCGATCGTCACCATCGCGCATGAGGTAACAACCGGGTTCTGCGGGAATATCTTTTAACCGCCGTTCAAGACGCTCCGGCTGGGTGAGCAGGGGCGTCCCTGAGATCGAGTCAGCCAAGGGATGATCAGCCGCCGTAGTTCCACCCCGTTGAAGCCAAATTGAGGGCCTCACCGTCAGCAATCAATCGGGCCGACTTCACCGCACCCACAAAAACGGTGTGATCACCATGCTTGAGCGAGCCAACCAGTTCGCATTCAACGCCGCCGACGGCATCGTCAAGCAAAGGAAGTCCGAGTTCACCTTCGGTGAAGGGTGCAGATTCAAAACGACCGCCCAAGCCTTTTTGAGGCTTAAAAAACACAGCTGCCAAATCCTTCTGGTCGGCCCTTAAGACGTTCAGCGAGAAGCGTTTGGTGGCCTCAATGATGGCGTGGCTACTGCTGTCGGCCCGAACACCCATCACAACCAAAGGGGGCTCAAATGAACCCTGGGTGACCCAACTGGCTGTAAAGCCATTCACATCATCACCATCCCGCACGCCACAAATAAACAGTCCATGGGGAATTTTGCGAAGCAGAACTTTCTTGGCGTCGGTATCGAGGCTCATGGCACCCAAGCTTTTCCAAAAATCTAGGCAGCGATCAGCTGCATAGGATTCGATCATTGCCAACTGTTCGGATCCGATGCGGGCGCTCTATCCCGGCAGCTTTGACCCCCTGACAAATGGTCATATGGATCTGATTGAACGGGCCTCTTGTCTTTTTGGCGACCTGGTCGTTGCCGTACTGGACAATCCGAGCAAAAGGCCAGCTTTCAGTGTGGACCAACGGATCAGGCAAATCCGATCGTCCACGGCTCACCTCCATGGTGTTGAAGTCATCAGCTTCGATGGGCTCACCGTGAATTGCGCCAAAGACCAAAGCGCAGATCTGATTTTGCGGGGATTACGGGCCATGAGCGACTTCGAATACGAGCTCCAACTCGCCCACACCAACCGCTCCTTAGACGACACTCTGGAGACAGTTTTTATGGCAACGTCCACCCAGCACAGCTTCCTCAGCAGTTCAGTCGTCAAGGAAGTGGCGAGATTCGGCGGTGCGATCGACCACATGGTGCCCAAAGAGGTGGCGCTCGACCTCAACAGGCTCTTTAATTCAGCTTTCTTACCCCACTGAGATGGACGACGTGCGGCTCACCGTTCTCGATCAGCTTGATCAGCTCGAAGAGGTCGTACTGGAAGGCAGTCGTCTCCCATTTACCGGTGGTCGCCTCGTTAACGAAGGGGATGCCGTCGAGGTTCTTGATGCCGTTCGAGAGGCTCTTCCCAAAGAAATTGAAAGAGCCGCAAAGCTGATTGAGCGCCGGGATGACTTCATCAATACGGCACGGCAACAAGCCGAAGAGATTGTTCAGCAGGCGCAACGCCAGCGGGAGCAGCTTGTTAACAGTGCCGCAATTCGGCAGGAGGCCGAGCGTCAGGTGAATGACCTCCGCGATCAAACCCGCCAACAATGCGAGCAACTTCTTCAAACAACACGCCAGCAAGGTGCCCGTGTTGAACAGGAGGTTCAGGCCAAAATCGCCGAACAAGAGCAAAACTTTGCCGCCCGCCGTCAGCAGATTGAACAGGAGGCTCTGCAGCGTCGGCAAGAACTTGAGCAGGAAGTTGTGGAATTGCGTCGGCAGGCCGCTGAACAACACGACATCAATCGAGCTCAAGCGCAGAAGGATTTAGAAACCATTCGGAACGAAGGCTTGCGTCTTCAAAAAGAAAGTCGTGATGAAGCCGAGCGCATCCACAACGATGCGCTGCAATTTCGACAGCAAACACAACAACAGTGTGAGGCGCTGATTCATCGCAGCCGTCAAGAAGCCGCTGGAGTTCAAGACGGAGCCAACCGTTATGCCGAACAAACCCTGGGGGAGTTAGAAGCACGACTCAAGGAAATGGCGCAGATCGTCACTGGTGGCCGCCAAGAATTGGTCAAAATCCAATCCATCCGTTCCGATTTGGGTTCGACCCAGTCGAATCAACCACAAACAGCAGCCCCAACTAATCGCGGACGCCGTTCATCGTCTCGATTCCGTTCCATGAAGGGCATCGGCTAATCCGCTGACTGGCGAGGAGTATCTCCCCCATCACGGCATTGGGGGCGGAGCCGCCGTTCGAGATCATGCTCACGTAACGGGGACCATGCTGCGTTTCAAGAACCCCTGAAATCGACCGCACACCCGACAACGTTCCTGTTTTTCCCCAGAAACGTCCGTGCAGCGACGTTCCTCTGAAGCGATTTCTAAGGGTTCCTCGCCGACCTGCAATCGCCATCGAGGCCTGGTAATAGCTGTTCAGTGGATGCTGTGCCATGCGCCACAGCAAGGTTGAAATGGCTCGACTCGTCAGACGATTGCCACGCGACAGCCCACTGCCATCACGGATGCGAACGCCAGCCATCGGAACGCCTTGGGATTGAAGCCAACGGGTTGTCATCAAAGAAGCCCGCCCTAGATCCCAGCTATTCGCGGCTTCGCGCATCAACACTTCTGCCGTGAAGTTATGACTTTCGGTGTTGGCCAGGCTGAGCAGAGCATGCATGGGGGCCGATTCCTCGCGGTGCAGCACAACGCTGTCCCGAACATCGCGCGACGTCGATGTCGGCTTCGATGTCGACGTTGCGATCGTTCGACGGTCGTGATCCACCAACTGAAGCTGAACCTGACCACCTTGACGGCGAATGGCCAAATCCAGAACCCGCTGCAATCGAGCCGCAGGGTCCATCACTGCCATGTGAAGCGCGTTGCTCGTCAGCGCTAACCGGGTGATTGGTGCCCCATAGGCATAGGAGCGATCGGAGGGATGCCAATCGCTGGGCCACCAACGCTGACGGGGTTCTTCGCGAACGATCAACGTCACCGGCTGGGCTAAAGCTGATGGTCCACGGGAGCCACCCTGCCCAAGGGCAACCATGGCGATGCGTTGCACCTCAGCGATGCTCAAATCGGGATCCCCTTCACCGACCAGTTCCAAACTGCCGTTGGGATGGCGGAGAAGCTCGGTGCGTAAACGAAAGTCGGTGCCAAGCCGATCCAGGGCAAAAGCGGTGCTGACCAGCTTCTGGTTCGATGCGGGAATCCGAGCGAGTCCTCCATTGAGATCAGCCAGTAGTTGACCGCGATCGTCGAGCACGCTGATACTCCAGGCTCCACTTTCGGATCCCACTGCTGCCACAACAGAGCGTTGAAGGGCTGGGCATACAGGTCCCATGCCCAGCAGCGCACGACCTTGACGTTGTTGAACAGGAGGGGGCGCTAATAACGGCTGGGCCACCGCTCCAGCGATGTTGAGCGAAGACAGTAAAGCCAGTGCCGTGAGTCGTCGCATCACGGAAGCGTGATCCCGCTGACCACACCTCGAAAGCTGTAGAGCCGTCCTTCAAGATCCACTGGCACACCAATTTTGAGCTTGGTGCCACCAAACACAACACCCGACGCATCAGCTTCAGCGTCTGCCTTCAACGAAAAGCGAACATGAAACCCTTGGGACTGATTGGCCATCTGTGCTTCAACAATTCGACCGTCTGGTTGCACAGCCATCAAAGGCTGGGTGATATCCACAACTTTCAAGAGTTGAACTCGTCCCGCCGGTTGATTGCGAATCACGATATTTACGCTGCCTTCATCACGAATCGACTGAAGCAAAAGCTCGGGTTGAGCCAATTGCAGATGCCGAACATCAACACTTACCCCAACCGATTGCATCGACCCTGAGGCCTTGGCAATGGCCTGATTCAACTTTGGAGACCAGACCACTCCAACGAGAGCCAGACATGCAATCACTGCCGCTGCACCATCGATCGGCGACAGGTTACGAAGCCAGTTGAGGCGAGTCATAAATCCCCACGGGGACACGAACGATAAAGACAGTCGGAGCAGCAATCAAGCTGAACTCCGGTCAATTTTGTAGACCATCAAGGAAGCGGTCGACGCTCTTGAGCTGCTGCTTCAAACCATCTGGATCCTCACCTGCCAAAACAGCAGCAATCGTTTCTGGATCGGGCCGGGTCTCAAAGGTCGACAACGGGCGATACCCATCCGGATCCAGACGAAACAACTGCCAAGTCTCGGGATAGGAACGGAGCAAGGCGCCGCCATCAAGAGGTTGAAGCCAATATGCCTGTTGCCAGGTGGCGACAAAACCCCGTCGACGCTCACGGGCCACGCTGCCAATACCCACTGCGGCATCTTCCAATCGACCGTTGAGCATCACCACCGGACCAGCATGGCCATCACAGACCGCTTCAAAATCGTCGTAATCAGAGGGCTGTGGACCAACAGCCAACAGAACACTGGTATCAGGAGTGCTGGACTCCTTCCGCTTCAGCTGATTGAAATCCAACGTGATTGCACTGAGGTCGTCCGCATCGCGACGCGCTAAGGCCGCAGCACCGGCATCAGGCCACACGATTAAGACGGAACAATCCTTGGCCAACAGGGCACGGGCAAGCCTGAGTGCTACTGGAAGAATCCGTAGATTTTCAAAGCGGAGATTGGCCGACCATCGACGCGATACACCAGAAGCGAGAGCTGCAACAACCGCAGCCTGAAGTTGAGCTTCCGCCGTCAACAGATCAGCTGGGAGCGAGCCTGTTGCGTCCTTCGTTGTGTCTTTAGACGATGTCATGACAAAAGCATCTCAGGAGAGCGCGCGCTGTGCGGCGATAACAAGGTCAGGAACGTGCTTCAAATCCTTGTCATCCAACCAAGGGCCAAGGGTGAAGCGCAAACCCGACTGACGCCACGGTTCGGGGACATTCATCGCCGTGAGAACAGAACTGTCTTGGCGATGTCCTGAATGACAAGCACTTCCACTACTGCAAGCCACACCTCGACGGGCCAACTCCCGCACCATCGCCCGGGCAGGAATTGGCTGACCGTCTGTAGCCCCAATCAGAACCGCAATGTGATTTGGCAAGCGCTGATGGAGGTCCGGGCCCAACAAGGCCAATCCAGGCAGCTCCAAGAGCGCTTGAAGCAGCTGATCCCGTTGTCGCCGAACCTCAGGTCCGGATCCTGGGGGGATCCATTCACGATTTAGGTCACAGGTGGGGAGTAAAGAAATGGCCTGAGCCATACCGGCGATCAGGGGCAAGGCTTCCGTTCCCGATCGCAAGCCAAACTCCTGCCCACCACCCCCTTGAAGCGGGGTTATTGGCAGGCTGGAATCACGGATCAAGAGACCGATCCCTCGAGGCCCTTGGAACTTGTGGGCCGAGAGGCTGACCAAGTCAGCCTGAAAACCATTGAATTCAGGACAACCCTGAGGAATGAATTGAGTGGCGTCGCTATGGAACCTGATGCCACGGGCACGGCAGGCCCGTCCAACCTTGGCAACGGGTTGAAGTGCACCGACCTCACTCTGGGCAGCAATCAGCGAAACCATGCGAGTGGGAGCCGCCAAAAGCTCCTCCAGAAACTCTAAACGGATCACACCCGTGGCATCAACGGGCCAGAACGCAACGGTCCACCCCTTGTTCTTCAATTGATCCGCAGCGGCCAAAACAGCCGGATGTTCCACCCCAGACAACACAATCCGACCCGGGGGAAGGGTCGTTGCAGAACCAAGAATTGCGAGATGAACGGACTCAGTGGCGCCTGAGGTGAAAATCAATTGATCTGGCGCCACCGCGAAGCGGTCCGCGAGCTTCCAGCGCAACCGTTCCAGAAACTCAGCTGCTTTCACACCCGTGTTGTGCAGGCTGCTGGGATTCCCCCAGGCCTCTTGTTGCGCCTGAACAACGGCCTCAATGACATCCTGCCGAGGCGGAGTCGTTGCAGCCGCATCCAAGTAGACCTCAGCTTCCACCACGTTCAAAGCGCGAGCGTGTGCGCTGCTCAAAGGAGTCGCTGGCGAGGTTCAACATGGAATCCAACGACGTGTCGTTGAGAAACGCTTGCACCTTTGCCAGAGCTGCCGCTTCATCCTCTGGGGAAGGAGCAGCGATGGTGTCATTAGGAGTTGTGGGAGCGCCTGATTCAAGAGCTGTTGATTCCGAGGGGGAGAATCCGGGCACCAATTCCGGCGTGATCACCCCATCGAATACGGCCTCTGCAGGCCCAGTCATTAAGACCGACCCGGTACGACCTGGCCAAGAAATCAAAAGAGGGCCTCCCGGGAGCATGACCTCGGCCTGCTCATCGGCGAGGTCGAGAAGTACGGCTGCAACGAGCGTGGCGCAGGCACCAGTGCCACAGGCCAGGGTCGGTCCAGCACCCCGTTCCCAAACGCGTATTTCCAATCGATCACGGGAATGGACCTTGAGGAAGTGCACATTCGTTTTGGCAGGAAATACTGGATGCACTTCCAAAGCAGCCCCCCATTCCTCGAAGGGAATACGGCTTAGGTCGTCGACGGGAACCACCACGTGGGGGTTGCCCATCCCGACGGAAGCAACATTGAGAGGCACCCCGTCGATCTCTAACGACCCTCGGGGTAAACCAGCCTCAGATTCAAGCGTGGTGGGGATTGAGGTTGGTTCCAAAAAGGGGGCGCCCATATCCACCTGCAACTGTCCGTCCGACATCAATTCAGGACGAATCATTCCTGCTGGGGTCTCAATCGCCCATCGACACCCTGGGGCCTGTCCATCGGTATCAGCCAGGTAGCGGGCAAGGCAGCGAATTCCATTGCCACACATCTCAGCTTCGGTGCCATCGGCATTAAAAATCCGCATGCGCAGATCGCCATCGGCCTGGGGGGGGAGAGCCAGAATCAACCCGTCACCCCCAACGCCAAAACGTCGATCACAGATGCGCCGAACCCATTCGGGATCAGGCTCCGAAATACCAACAGAGAGTTGCCCTTGACGACCTTCAAGAATTAGGAAGTCGTTGCCAAGACCCTGATATTTGCTGAACTGCAGCATGCTCCCTCTACGTGTGTTCTGAATTTTATGGAGACCGCGCCACTTGACCCGAGTCTTCCGGGTGTGCGGATGCTGCAGAACTGGATCCGTGAAGGTCTCGCTGTGAGCATTGCCATTCTTGATCAGGAGCGCATCGAAGGACGTCTGATCTGGCAAGACCCTGAGTTTCTCGCGCTCGAACGTCTCGGATCGACTCGCCCTGTTTTGATCGCTCGTCGACACATCACCCTGATTCGATCCATCGATTGATCAACAGGCGTATGGCACGATCGCAGCCATGCCACATGCGGGACCCGTGAACGCTGCCTCTTCTTCAGCTTCAGCTAGCAACAGCCCGCAGGACAATCGTTACGACCCCTCAGCCCTCGAGCAACGCTGGAGAGCCCGATGGAAAGACCAAGGGCTGGACATCACTGAGACCAACCCCACGAAGCCGGGGTTCTTTGCTCTTTCCATGTTTCCGTACCCATCAGGAAGCCTGCACATGGGTCACGTACGGAACTACGTGATCACTGATGTGATCGCGCGTGTTCAGCGCATGCGGGGGGATTCGGTCTTGCATCCAATGGGCTGGGACGCCTTCGGATTGCCTGCCGAAAATGCAGCCATCGAACGCAATATTGACCCCGGTGAATGGACTGACAGCAATATCGACCAAATGCGGGACCAGCTCGACCGGCTCGGCCTGTCCATCGACTGGGATCGCGAACAGGCCACTTGCCATAGCGATTACTACCGCTGGACCCAGTGGCTTTTCCTCGAATTATTCGATGGCGGACTGGCGTACAGAAAAAACGCCACGGTGAACTGGGATCCCGTGGATCAAACGGTCTTAGCGAATGAGCAGGTGGATGCAGAAGGGCGCTCGTGGCGTTCGGGAGCACTGGTCGAACAACGTCAGTTAAATCAGTGGTTCCTTCGCATTACCGATTACGCCGAAGCACTTCTGAATGACCTCGACAAGCTGAAGGGTTGGCCTGAACGGGTTCGCACCATGCAAGCCAACTGGATCGGCCGATCAGAAGGGGCCGAAATCACATTTCAGGTAGAAGGTGCCAATCAGGAATCAATCACGGTGTTCACCACGCGACCCGACACCCTGTCGGGGGCCAGTTACGTGGTGTTGGCACCAGAGCATCGACTGGTTGAAACACTCACAACGGAAGAGCAACACGCGTCCGTTGATCAGTTCCGCAAGCGAGTTGCACGCCTCAGCACGATTGAACGCACAAGTGACGATCGGCCCAAGCAAGGGGTCGCCACCGGTGCCTGTGTCACCAATCCATTGAATGGTGAACGACTGCCGGTCTGGATCGCCGATTACGTCTTGGCCGACTACGGAACAGGTGCGGTGATGGGCGTACCTGCCCATGACCAACGGGATATCCAGTTTGCCAAGGCCAATGGTTTATCAGTCCGTCAGGTGATCGACGCCGAGGGTGCCAGGGAAGCAATCGAAGCAGGCAAGGCCTGGACAGAGGCAGGAACGCTGATCAACTCTGGCTCGTTTGATGGCCAACCCTCAACCCAGGGCAAGGCATCCATCACAGACCACGGAGAGACAGCCGGATGGGCCTCCAGCAAAGTGACTTACAGGTTGCGTGACTGGTTGATTTCACGGCAGCGATATTGGGGCTGCCCAATCCCCATAATCCACTGCCCAACTTGCGGAGTTGTGCCCGTTCCACAGGACGATTTACCGGTGGAATTACCTCGAGGCATTGATCTGTCAGGGAAAGGCGGGTCACCCTTAAGCCAACAGACCGATTGGGTCAACGTGTCCTGCCCTTGCTGTGGTGGTGCCGCCCAGCGTGAGACCGACACCATGGACACCTTCATGTGCTCCTCCTGGTATTTCCTGCGCTTTGCTGATCCCCACAACACAAAACAACCCTTCAGCAAGGAGGCCGTGAATCGATGGTTACCGGTGAAGCAATACGTAGGAGGAATTGAACATGCCATTCTTCATCTCCTTTACTCAAGATTTTTCACGAAGGCACTCCGAGATCGTGGGCTCATTGATATCGATGAACCCTTCGAGCGTCTGCTGACCCAGGGGATGGTGCAGGCAGTGACGTATCGCAATCCGACAACTGGTAAGTACATCGCAACAGCTGATGTCAGCGATCCCAATGATCCGGTCGATCCAATCACTGGCGACAAGCTCGACGTGTTGTTCGAGAAAATGTCGAAATCGAAGTACAACGGCGTAGACCCAGCGGCAGTCATCGATCGCTATGGCGCCGACACAGCCCGGATGTTCATTCTGTTCAAGGCACCCCCTGAGAAGGATCTCGAGTGGGACGACGCCGATGTTGAAGGGCAATTCAGGTTTCTGCAGCGTCTCTGGCGTCTGGTTGAAAGTGCATCTTCGACGCTGACCAATCTGAACAAACCAGACCTGCCAACGGACTTAACGGAGCAGGAAGCCGATGTTCGTCGGGCACTTCACCTGGCGATTGATGCGGTTAGTGAGGATCTCGACGATGAAATTCAGCTGAACACGGCCATTTCTGAATTGATGAAGCTCTCCAACACGATTACGGCATCGGAACCCGATCGTCTTAGCCCTGCAATCCTCCAGGAGGCCATGTCTGGCCTCATTCGGTTGTTAGCGCCTTTTGCTCCGCACATCGCCGAGGAGTTCTGGAATCGTCTCGGTGGTAGCGGCAGCGTGCATCAACAGAGTTGGCCCTCTGTGGATCCCAGCGCCTTAATCCAAGACACCATCTCGATCGTGATTCAAGTGAAGGGCAAAGTTCGTGGAAGCATGCAGGTGCCAGCTGAAGCGGACAAAGAAACCTTGGAATCGATGGCGCTGTCCAGCGATGTGGCCAGGAAATGGCTTGAAGGGACACAACCGAAACGCGTGATCGTCGTGCCAGGGAAACTTGTCAACCTTGTGCCCTAAAACATATTGGACATCGTCAATTGAAGCAATAAATATAAATTTAAGCAGACTTATGCATTGCTTAATGAACGTAAAAGTCTAAGCCAATAAATTCAACGTTCAACCTTTACTGAAGCGTATACCAGCGGGACTCGACCAATCGCCTTGCGCGTTGTAATGGCGCTTGTTACCAGTTAAATGTCGCATGATCCAAAAGATGGATTCATCACTGCCATCATCGACAACTTGTCGGATCTCAGAAACGGTGCGAGGCACTCCATCCTGAAGAACCTCTTCGACGCGTTTTTGTAAGTCGAGAATGGCTGCTGCTGCTTTCTTTCCTGCCTCAACCCCTGGTTGGTGATAAGCATTCACATTCACTAATTCTCCATAGAGCCCAACCGCGCGTTCAAACAGAGCGACGAGAGCGCCCAAGCGACGTTCGTCGAAGCGCCGCATGGTGATCGTCATATTTTGGCGTCCACCTTCCGTTAGAGCTGATCGTGTTCCCTGTAAAAAACCATCGAGGAAATCACCGGGGCGCTCATTTTTGATTCCCGGAATATCCTGACTGTCTTCAAGTTCTTCGATAAATGTAGCAAAAAAGTTATCAACTCCATCGCGTAATTGTTGGACATAAGCATGTTGATCGGTAGAACCTTTGTTTCCGTAAACAGCAATACCTTGATGCACAACATTGCCATCCCGGTCAAGGCGTTTACCGAGGGACTCCATCACCAGTTGTTGGAGATAGCGGCTAAACACCTCCAATCGATCGCGATAAGGGAGAACCACCATGTCGCGGCGACCTTTGCCATCCCCCGCCACATACCAAGACGCCGCCATCAGCGCCGCTGGATTCCAACGGCTGTCGGCCACGCGGGTGGCTTCGTCCATCTGAGCTGCACCCGCCAAGAAATCTCTGATATCGCATCCAATGAGTGCCCCAGGCAGTAATCCCACTGCACTGGTGATGCTTGTCCGTCCACCAACCCAATCGAACATGTCGAAGCGTTTGAGCCAACTTTCCTGTTGGGCCTGTTGATCAAGACGACTGTTCAACATCGTGATGGCAACCGCTTGCCCAGCCCACTCACCACCGGCATCCTCCAGTTTTAAGCGGGCTTGCTCCATGCCGATATGAGGTTCCGGTGTTCCACCGGACTTGCTCACCGTCACCACCAACGTGGTCTTGAAGCGTCCGGACAGACCTCCAAGAACGTTGCTCATTCCATTGGGATCAACATTATCGAGGAAATGAAAGGGGAGCCCCTGGTTGTTGTTCTGGAGCGCACGAATCATCAGGGCAGGGCCAAGACCACTGCCTCCGATCCCAATCCACAACACATCGCTAAACGATGCTCCACTTGGAGCCTTGATCTCACCACGAACCACAGCACGGCCAAAAGCCTCGATTTCATCGACTTCGCGAGAAATATGGGTCCGAACCTCATCGGATGGAGCGAGCTGGGGATTGCGCAGCCAGTAATGCCCGACTTGCCTTTCTTCATCGGGATTAGCGATGGCACCCGCTTCTAGCTCTTGCATGGCGGTGAAGGCACGATCCATAGCCGGTTGCAACGCCTCAAGCTCCGGAGCATTGAGGTGCATTCGGCTGACATCCAGCCACAAACCAAGATCGTCGTGATACCAAAGGAGATCACAAAACCGCTGCCATTGAATCTGAGCGTCGCTAGCGCTGAAATCCGGAAAGCTCACGGGGGAGTTGCTGCTGATATCTGCTGAAGCTATCCAGGATCTGACGAAATGCGCACTTTCTTGGACACCCCGGGTAGTTTCATCCGAGTTCCTTCGCATTTGGCATTACTCCCCCATGTCTGATCGTCTGCGCTTCATCGCTGCAGGAGCCTGTGTTGCCGTTGCCATCGGACTGGGGTTCTTGCGCACACCGCCAGGCATCGACATGGAACCTGGTCATGCGCAATCCACGCTGGAAATGCGGCCCAATCCTGCTGATTTCAGCGTTGAAGAATTACAAATCCTGCAACGGCGATTCGGAGTCCATGGGCCCCAGACACCTCTGGCCCAGCTTTTCACCGATGGGATGGATCAATTGCAGCCCCTACGGTTGCGGACCCTTGATCGTCTCCAGGCACTCAAACCGGTCATCCTTCGTGAATCTGCTCGACATCGGGTGAATCCGATGTTGGTGACAGCAATTCTGTTTGATGAAATTCAACACTCCAAACCTGGAGAGGGATTGCCGTTTATTGCTCATTCGGGCTTGGTCAAGACCCATGGCCCCGCCCAACTCGGCATCAGTGAATTAATTCACCAAAACAAACTTCCCCAACAACCGACCCCGGAAGAAGTCGCTTGGGCGCGCGATCAGTTGTTGAATCCAGAACAAAACGTGCGGCTTTTGGCGGGAAAACTGCAGCGGCTTAAACGTGAGTTAGGGCTTTCACCCCAAGGCGTGCTCCAAGCCAGCCGTTCCTACTTGGATGCAAAAGCGATTGCGACACTCAGCTACTTACACAACGGCAAATTGGACTACCCGGCCAGGGTTTTGCGTTACATGCAGGATCCGGAACTGCATGGGCTGATTTACTCGAGGCGAGCTCCCGCCCGAGCACGTTTCATTTGAGGCGATCGGACAAATCACGCTGACTTAAGGAACACATAGGTCTCCCAAAGCAGCAAGGCGAATCTGCAGGGCCGACCAATCGAAACTACGAGGATCGGCGCGTTCACCTCCAATATCCACGTGACGGTGGGTGGTGACTGATGTTGGAGAGAGATTGAACGCGGTCATCCACCCCGACAACACCAGGGCCAAAGCGTCGTATTGCTCGGACGAATAGCCGCTGTGACCAGAACGACCATGCGCACCATTCATTGGCGTTTCGAGGCTTAGGTGGAGGGCAAAATTATTCACCGAACCCTTCAAACGTTTGTTTGTAATGGCCCATTCGCCAAGAAAGGCTGAATAGCCAGCTCCATAGGCCCTCATAAGTGGGTCCACCAGGTCCAATACCCGGCCATCACGGCTGATCAGGGTGTGATAGCTCACTTGGTCTTCATCTCTCGGGTGAGGCGTTTGAAAGGTGTTCACCGCAGAGCTCACGGAATACACCGTTTCATGCAAAACAATCACCCGGGGAGAGGCGTCGAGGCGACGACCAAAAGCGTCTTTGCTGAAACGCTCGCCAAAGTTGGTTGGGTCAATGGGCACAAAAGTGCGCCACGATCCCGCCTGCTTCTGGAGGGTTAGCAACCGAGACCGAATGCTTTTGTCAATGCTCGAACATTGACGGGCCAGTGGCGAACGCCACGAGCGGGATTGAGGAGCGAGAGGAACGGATCCAAGCGGAGACGTCTTGCGCTGACGATCCTTGTCTTCACTCACCTGGTCGAGTAGATCCAACAACGAAGGTCGATCCCGAGCAAACGACAGCATTCGGCCATCGATCAGCAGCCAACTCAACACCACAAAACTGATTGAGCCAATGGCAACCGCTGACAGGGCAGTCTTTTGATGACGCTGCAAAAGCGAAATAGTTTTCTTTCGGCAACGGTTCAGACGTTTTTGAACCATTGCTCTCGTAATGCCAATTGACCGGATGACGCCTGGGGATCAATGTCCAAACGCCAAGACTCAATTGCCGTTTCAGGCTGTAGGAGCGTTTCTTTCATTAAGCCCCGACGCGCAAAAGACAGCTTTACGTCACGACAGTTACGCATGAGATCAGCAACCGCATCGATGCAACGGACACGGAAACCATTGATCGCCAGGATTTCGTCTCCGACCACCAAATCGGCCCTCATCCCAGGGCTGTTGTGCATGACCCGTTGAACCACCAGATCTCCAGCTGACTGTTTCAACATCAGCCCATGATGGGGGGACTTTTGCTGGACAGGCACCAACCGCAGACCAAGGAGTTCAGCCGATTGCTCCAAAGGAACCGCGCTTGTGTCATCAAGCCACTGGTCAAGTTCTGCAGGAAGACCCATATCCACAGATGTGAGCCATTGATGCAGGTCGTCTCTGCAAAAACCTCGACAAGATTCGCCATAGGCGCTCCATAGATGGCGAAGCAACACTGGAAGGGATGAGCCCAGACTGCGGAGGCGTACATCCAGGCAAAATGCGACCGCAGCGCCAAGGCGGTAGTAACTGATCTGGGTATCTCGAGAAGCGGGTGTGGCCTTGTACAACTTCACCCAGGCTTCTTCTGCGCTCATCGATAGGGACTGAATCGACCGTCCAGGTGACATCAACACACTGGACAGCTCCGCACCGAAGTCCTCCAAAAGCATGGCCTCGTCACTACACCCTGCCCATAAAGGAAGGAAAAGGTCGTAGTAGCTCGTGATCCCCTCCGCGAACCACAACCCCTCGCTAATCACCGGTTGGGAATAGTCGTAGGGACGCAGCTCAACCGGACGAAGTCGCCGCACATTCCACTGGTGCAGGTACTCATGGCCAATGAGTTGAAGCAGCTGCCGGTAACCCTTTTTGCTTGCCAGGGCAGACCAATTGAATTGCAACACCGCACTGTGGTCATGCTCGAGGCCGCCATATCCCTTTTCAAGAAGCTGAAGGACCAGTTGATAGCGGTCCCCTGCGGGGGGTGGCGTCCCCATCAGATCACAGGTGGCCTGGCAAACGCGCTCGATGTCCGTGATGAATCCCTCCGGCCAACCAAAGGGAGGAGAACCAATCAGGAGAAGGTCATGCCGATGCCCATGAACAGAGAAAGGCTTGACCCCAAACGGACCGGCATGCAGCGGGGTATCGATCAGCGCATCGAAATCTTTGGCAAGCCAACCCTTAAGGGCAGGTTCGAGCGGCAGATGCACCTGCCAGTGGGAGGGAGCTGACACCTCCAGGTGGTGGGGTAGCCAACGGCTGCCCTCAATCTCCATCGCCACTGAAGCCAGACTGAGGGAGGCAAAATCGGGGTCGACCAAACCTGTCCGTACCGTGAGATCACGCGATTCGATGGCGTAGGTCAGCGTGAGCGGCTCCAGGGTTGTCAGCTCGCACAGCCAACGACTCGGGGACAAGCGACGCAGGCTGAGCGCACTGGATCCGTTACTCAGCCGGAGACTATGCAGATGTTGAACGTGATCTCGAACGGTGTAAGACCCTGGCGTCCATACCGGAAATTGCAGAATTTGGCGATTCCACTGGGGCGTCCAAACCATTTGGACCCCAACCGTCTGGCTTGATGGTTGGGTTAGGTCGAGCCGAATCTGAACCGAATCGCTCACATCAGTCCTGTTGGAGAGAAAGGGCGGCAGTTGTTACGCGATCACCCTCGATCGTGATCTGCTCGATGGCGAACAGCAGGGCATAGCGACGCGCCACCCGCTGAAGTCGCGCTTCAAGTCCTGGATGTGAGCTGATGCGTTGAAGGTCGCCCCAAAGGCAGATGCTCCCATCCGACTGACGTGACCAACCCAGCGGTCGAACATCACCGCAATAAGCCACAAGGTCGACGGGCACTGGGGCAGCACCGACATCATCAAGACACCCACCGAACTGAACCTTGAAGCCTTCTTGGGTCAAGGAACGAGCCAAATAATCAAGCCGCGTGTACACGGTGGGCAGGATGGAGAGATGGGACATTGACCAATCGCCTGCTTTGACTGACCCTAGCCAGTGCAATCCGGCTGACCAGGCCCTTTTACATCCGTATTCAGAAGGCGTTGCTTCCCTGATACCACCGTTACGGATTGGGGTGATGGCCTCCGGCAATGGAAGCAATTTCGAAGCCATTGTCCAGGCCATCAACACCGGTCGACTTGGGGCCGAGATTCCACTGCTTGTGGTCAACAACAAAAATTGCGGGGCCCAGCAACGGGCTGATCGCTTCGGCATCCATCTCGAAGTGGTGGATCATCGGAGCTACCCGAATCGAGAAGCCCTCGATCGTCAGCTGGTTTCCCTTTTTCAGTCACATCAAGTGGATGTCGTGGTGATGGCCGGCTGGATGCGAATCGTCACCGATGTGTTGGTGAAGGCCTTTCCGGAACGACTGGTGAATATCCATCCATCCCTCCTGCCCAGTTTCCGTGGACTCGATGCTGTGGGACAAGCCCTCAAAGCTGGGGTGAGCATCAGTGGCTGCACAGTGCACATCGTCACAACTGAGCTGGATGCTGGACCCATCCTTGCTCAAGCAGCAGTTCCAGTTTTCGGTACCGATAACCACGACTCCCTTGCAAAACGCGTGCAACAGCAAGAACACGTTTTGCTTCCAGCAACGCTGCAGCAAAACGCTCACCGCTGGCGTCAGGGGTAAAAGGGTTGCAAGGGAAGTCCGGTCTCAGGCGCCAAACCCGCCATCAGATTGAGACACTGCACACCCTGGCCTGCTTGCCCCTTGATCAAATTATCGATCGCACTCATCAACACCAATTGACCTGTCCGGTTGTCAACTTGGACGGAAAGAAGAGCTCGGTTCGTGTGTCGCACCCACTTTGTGGCGGGATACGTGCCCACCGGCAAAACGGAAACACAGGGATGGTGGCGATACACCGCTTTCAACACCGTTGTGCAGTCTTCGGCTGTGAGGCCTGGATCCCTTAATCGGGCATACACCGTTGAAAGAAGGCCGCGCACCATCGGCACCAAATGCGGCGTGAATTGAAGTTGGATCGTTTGACCAGCAACCTCTTGAGCCATCTGCTCAATCTCGGATGTGTGGCGATGACCAATCACGCCATAGGGAGCAATCGACTCAGAGGCTTCTGCCAACAACATGGCTTCTTTGGGAACCCTGCCGCCGCCAGAGGTCCCTGTTTTGGCATCGATGATGATTCGATCGGTATCAATTAACCCTTGCTTCAGGAAGGGAAGAAGTGGCATCAAACTGGCCGTTGGGAAACAGCCAGGTGCTGCCACCAGTTTCGCCTCAGCGATGGCCGGACCGTTCCATTCTGGAAGCCCATAAACAGCATCACGACAAAGTTCAGCATCATTCCGATTCAGATTGCTGGCTTCCTGGGCGTACACCTCAAGCCACTGATCTAAAGAGCGATATCGAAAATCTGCAGAAAGGTCGACAACGCGAACACCCCGATCGAGTAATTGCGGTGCTAGCTGACAGGCCAGACCATTGGGCAGGCTAAGAACGGCATAGTCGGCAACTTCAGCGATTCGAACTGGATCGACGGATTCAACGAAGGGATCATCCGGCAACGGTAAAAAGGAGCAGATGGAACTCCAACGCCTCCCTGCACTGCGCTCTCCTCCGAGATAGGTCACAGAAAAGGATGGGTGGCCTTGCAGTAAGCGGATGGTCTGAAGGCCGCCGTACCCAGAAGCGCCGATGATGGCAACACGCCCCCCAGACGTCGCCGCCATTTCAGCCATCGTGGACGGTCTGCTGCTTGGCATTGGGGAGCTCTCGTAACGATCGATCGTACAGAGATCGATAATGAAGACCTATTTCGACTTTCCAGGCTCCTGAACTCCAGTCCTCCTGCTCCCTCCAACGAAGCGATTCAGTTCGACAGCATTGCGGAAGCACTCGTGGCCATTCGCAATGGAGCCTGCGTGGTCGTGGTGGACGACGAGCAACGTGAAAATGAAGGTGACCTGATTTGTGCGGCCCAGTTCGCCACACCAGAGGCGATCAATTTCATGGCAACGGAGGCCAGAGGTCTGATCTGTCTCGCCATGGAGGGAGACCGTCTCGATCAACTCGATCTGCCCCTCATGGTGGATCGCAATACCGATGCCAATCAGACGGCCTTCACCGTGAGCATCGACGCTGGCATTGAACATGGCGTCACCACCGGCATTTCAGCCGACGATCGGGCGCGAACGATTCAGGTCGCCCTCAACCCGTCAACACGTCCTGCGGATCTCCGTCGTCCGGGTCATATTTTCCCCCTTCGTGCACGCTCTGGGGGCGTCCTAAAGCGCGCCGGCCATACGGAGTCGGCTGTTGATTTATCGCTGTTGGCTGGTCTCAGCCCAGCTGGCGTTATTTGTGAAATTCAGAACACCGATGGCTCCATGGCCCGACTGCCCGAACTCAGGGCCTACGCCGATCAATGGGGGTTAAAGCTGATCAGCATTGCCGATCTCATTCGCTACAGACTCGAAAATGAGCGTTTCGTTCAGCGATTAGCACACGCTGAACTTCCCAGTCAGTTCGGGTCCTTTCAAGCGATCGGCTACAAAAATGATCTCGACGGGTCGGAGCACGTTGCTCTGGTGAAAGGTGATCCAGCTTCTTTGCGGGAACCGGTCTTGGTGCGGATGCACTCGGAATGCTTAACGGGAGACGCCTTCGGATCACTGCGCTGCGACTGTCGTCCCCAATTAGAGGCGGCGCTTCGCCAGATCGAAGCCGAGGAAGAAGGTGTCGTGGTTTACCTGCGACAAGAAGGACGCGGCATTGGCTTGATCAACAAACTGAGGGCTTACAGCCTTCAGGACGGGGGACTTGACACCGTTGAAGCCAATGAGCGACTGGGATTTCCTGCCGATTTACGCAATTACGGAGTTGGAGCGCAAATCCTTTCCGACCTTGGGATCCATCGATTGCGCCTGCTCACCAACAACCCGCGCAAGATTGCCGGATTGGGTGGATACGGCTTGCAAGTGGAAGAGCGTGTCCCCCTCGTCATGGATGCAGGAACCCACAATGCCGACTACCTAGCTGTCAAGCGAGACAAACTTGGCCACCTGCTGGAAGCCGACACGCCTTGCACTGTGCTGGCCATGACTGTCCAAGGCCAACCCGATACTTGGCCAGAGGTCCGGCAGCAAGTGGAATTGGTGGCACATCAGAACGGCTTCCAATTGGATGCGCTCCATGAACCAAGGCTGCTCGCCCTCTGGGATAGACCACATTTCGTCTGGAAAATCAATCCTGGTGATCAGGATCCCTCTCCTTTAATTCAAGCCTTGGCCAAGATCTCAACCACTGAGGCATTAGGCCTGATGCGTGTTCCAAGCGAGCGCATGGCCCTTCATCCCCCTCAAACGTTGGAACGTCTAGACCGAGAGTTCAAGGATTTAGAGGCCAATCACAGGGCTGGCTTAATGATGACCAGCCCGGTGTTGTTGTTTTGGCGTCAAGGAAAACAATGACGCCGAGACCAGTCGATCAGCTGTCTTGGATCGTGACTTTATTAATGCGTGCGCCGTTGTTCAGCTTGAGCACGACGTCCATATTTCCGGTAAGACCAAAAACGGTATGAACCCCATCGAGGTGTGGCTGTCCCTCGTAGCAGATGTAGAACTGTGAGCCCCCAGTGTTGCGACCGGCGTGGGCCATCGCAAGGGTTCCAGCCTGATGTTTTTTGGAGTTGATCTCACAGTCGATCTGATAGCCAGGGCCGCCAGTGCCAGCCATTCCCTTCGACCCCTCACGACTGTTAGGGCAGCCACCTTGTGCCATGAATCCAGGAATCACACGGTGAAAAGCGAGGCCGTCGTAGAACCCGTCTTTTGCCAATTTGACGAAGTTAGCGACTGTTTTTGGCGCATCAGCCTCGAACAGCTCGAGCTCAATCTGGCCTGCTTCGGTATCCATCAGGGCCTTGGTCATGGTGGCGCAAGCAAAGAGACACTTTAGAAACAAGGCAAGATGTCGGCGGCGAAAGGATTGCGATGGAACACCAAAATCCAGATCTGTCCAAGGCACGCGTGGGAGTCATTGGCGGTAGTGGTCTGTATGCGATCGCTGGTCTTGAGGATGAACGGGAGCTCGAGGTTGAAACCCCTTATGGCCTTCCATCTGATCGATTGCGCATTGGTCGTTTAGAGGGCGTCGAAACCGTTTTTCTGGCTCGCCATGGACGCCATCATCAATTTTTGCCCCGCGAAGTGCCCTACAGGGCCAATCTTTGGGCGATGCGTTCGCTTGGTGTGCGCTGGTTGATTTCCGTCTCCGCCGTTGGCTCCCTCCAAGCCTCGATACGGCCGAGAGACATGGTGGTGCCCAATCAATTCATCGACCGAACGCAACAACGGCCTCAGACGTTTTTCGGGGAAGGATGTGTGGCCCATGTGAGCTTGGCCGATCCCTTTTGTTCCCCTCTCAGCCAGCTGCTATCGGAGGCGGCCGAGTCGTCTCTCCCTAAGGGACAGGCCCTACATCGGGGTGGCACCTATTTGTGCATGGAAGGTCCAGCGTTTTCCACCCGTGCAGAGAGCGAGCTGTACCGGAGTTGGGGATGTTCAGTGATCGGTATGACCAATCACACCGAAGCGCGATTGGCACGAGAAGCTGAACTGGCCTACGCCTCCCTCAGCATGGTGACCGACTTTGATTGTTGGCATCAGGACCACGACGCCGTCACCGTGGAGATGGTGATGGGGAATCTGAGGGCCAATGCCATGGCCACCGAACCCATTCTTCGAGAACTGATGCAACGGATCGGTCTTGAACGACCAGCATCACCTGCCCATACGGCATTAGCGAATGCACTTGTTACTCCAAAAGGTGTGGTGCCCCTTGAGACTCGGCGAAAGCTTGAGCTCTTCACAGCCCCCTATTGGGGGACGTTGAATCAAAGCTGAGCAAGCGTTACGCCGCAGGTCTCCAACGCCGGACGCAACTGTTGATCATGCTGGTCCAAAACACGTTTGGCCTGCTCCTTCGAAAGATCTGCGGCCTTCATTAGAAGTGCAAGTTTGACGGAACCATCCGACAGGCCCAAAAGGACCAATCCTTCCTCACGATCGACGCCGATGAGATCTCGCAGAATGCGAAGGGAACGGTCCACCAGTTTGCTGTTGCTGGCTGCCACATCCACCATGCGATTTCCATAGACCTTGCCGAGACGGACCATCACGGCGGTCGACAAGAGATTCAGGGCCATTTTCGTGGCGGTGCCGGCTTTGAGTCGGGTGGACCCCGTTAACAATTCCGGGCCGGTCAGCAGACGAATATCAATATCGCAGGGCAAAGGGGCTTGATCTTTGGGAACACAAGCCATCGCAATCGCAAGGGCACCGATGGATCGGGCATAGGACAAACCACCACGCACGTAGGGCGTCGTGCCTCCAGCCGCAATGCCCACCAAACAATCCCCCTGCTGGAATCCATGCCGATCCAAGTCATCACGACCGGCCTGTTCCAGATCCTCAAGACCTTCTGAACTTCGCAACAGGGCTGGGGCGCCTCCAGCCAACACCCCTTGCACAAGCTCGGGATCACTACAAAACGTTGGAGGGCATTCAGCGGCATCCAGAACACCAAGCCGCCCTGAGGTCCCGGCGCCCAGATAAAACAACCGACCACCGCCAAGAAGCCGCTCAGAAATGGCATCCACAGCGGCGGTCAATGCAGCGGACGCGCCCGCAACCGCCTCCTGGGGACGCCGATCTTCCTCCACAAACAAGCTCACAAGATCCGCTGTCGTCAATTCATCCAATTGGCGACTACGCGGGTTGCTTTGCTCCGTGAGCAGATGACCTCGGTCATCAGAGGGCTGAAGCGTGGAATCAAAAGCAGCCATCGCGTTAAAGAAGTCCTTCGAGACGTTTTCTCAGCGCATCCAATTCAGAATTGGATTCAACGTCGCCCGATGAATCGGAATCAGGCGCGGGTTCAGCCGCCGCAGGCTCCTCGTCCTTCCACTGACTCACATCGCGGTTGGATTCAGGGGGGGCCATGAACAATCGCTCTTCATCGTTGCCAGGCACAAAACCGGCTTCAATCAGGCGTGCCTCGTACCCGGCATCTCGACAGAACAATTCCACATCCTCAAGATCCAGCCCCTCAACGGTTGGAACAGGAAAATCCTGAGCTTCAAGCAACCCTGCATAACGCTCAGCGTCTTCCGGGTTTTCAAACAGCAGCACCACCGTGCGTCCAGCGATCTCTAGCGAATGAATGCCCTCGCTGTCCGTGCCAGCGTCAAACAAAAGCACGTGAACGCGCATCCCTGAACCATCGATCCAATCTGGAGCGGAGTCTCTCACCGACCCAAGCAACGATGCAGCTGCAGAGGTAGGAATTACCTCACTGGAGCTCAGATTCGAGAGCTAGTTCCTGCAAACGTCGATACAGAGCCCGTTCGTCTTCACCCAAGTCGGAAGGGATCACCACCACCACTTCAACGAGTTGATCGCCCAGTTGATCGTCGATGGAGAGGCCCCTGCCCCGCAGACGTAGGAGACGACCGCTGGACGAACCAGGAGGAACCTGCAAGGTGACAGGACCATCAAGGGTTGGCACCTCCACGGCACAGCCGAGGGCCGCATCAGGGGGAAAGAGCTCCAATTTGTAGTGCACCCGCAGACCATCAACACGCAGTCCCTCGTCGGTGATGACGCGCAGCTGCAGGAAATGATCTCGCCCCCCTGGAGCAACTCCCTCAAGCCGCAAACGCCAACCATCACCGGCAAACGGTGGGGTATCGAGCTGAATCAGAGTTCCATCGCCAAGGGTGAGTTCCACCTGGGTTCCCAAAAGAGCCTGGTCTGGAGTGAGCTCCACAACAGATTCAAGATCTTCGACGGCCAGTACAGGCGGGGGTGGGGCGGGTGCTGCCACGGGCCGTTCCGATGACTCGTGCCCATCGGTTGCCTGCCAAGGCATGACCTCTGGTTCAGGCTCAGGGGCGTCGTGACTTACTCGCCTTCCGAAAATCACATCGAGGTAATCCTCAAAATCAGGAAACCCCGTTGAAAATGGATCGTCTTCGGCCGCTACTGCTCCCCCTCCCCGCTGCCAAGCATCCCGACGACGTGGATCATTGAGGACCGCATACGCCTCATTGACGAGTTTGAATCGCTCTTCGGCAACGGGATCATTTCCATTCAGATCCGGGTGCCAACGACGCGCTTCCCGACGGAATGCTCGTTTAAGTTGCGCAGGATCGCTATCGGGGCGGATCCCAAGCAGGGACCAATAATCAGGATTAGCGGTAGATGTCATCGTCCCAAGCGGATGCATCA
>ERZ802827.39-NODE-39-length-65957-cov-13.7659_pt1 | contig 65957 bp, 66 predicted proteins | sample MGYA00345652_ERZ802827 | MGnify/ENA primary metagenome ERZ802827 (study PRJEB30503, sample SAMEA104212372) | marine metagenome | biome: Westerlies Biome; feature: [SRF] surface water layer (ENVO:00010504) within the epipelagic zone...; material: water (ENVO:00002006)... | reverse complement strand
TGGAGGGAGGTCTTGATAGTAATGAATAAAAATATAATGATGCAACAAAATATATATGTCTTTTTTTGATGTAGCAATTGTAGGCTCCGGCTCATGGGGTAAAGCACTTGCCCACACTCTTTCAATTAACAAGAAAAAAGTTCTAATCTATTCTAGAAATCCTGAAGATAAAAAATACAAATTTAATAGTAAAAATATTCTGCAAACAAACGACAAAACAGATATTTTCAGTCATGATTCTCCAATTGTAATCGCTACGCCGGTAAAGTCGTTAGTTGATATTGGAGAATTAGTAAAAAATAATAATTATCACGAGCCAATTATTTTAGCTTGCAAAGGAATAGATTCAAAATTAGGTTTATTTCCGTCACAAATAATAAGCCAGTATACACCTTCAGAAAATGTCGCAGTTCTATCGGGCCCATCTTTTGCAGCAGAGGTTATGCAAAATAAACCTACTGCTGTAACAATTGCTTCAGAAAATGACAGTGTATTAAAAATTTTTACAGAAATGTTTCATAGTAAATATTTTAGGGTGTATGCTTCAAATGATATGATTGGATGTCAATTAGGGGGTGCCATGAAAAATATACTATCAGTTGCAGTTGGAATATCTGATGGTCTTGATTTAGGAGCAAATGCTAAAGCAGCATTAATTTCTAGAGGAATGGTTGAGATTAAAATTCTTGGTGAAATATTGAAATGTGACGAAAAAACTATCTATGGATTAAGTGGTTTAGGAGATCTTGTGTTGACATCCAACGATAATTTATCGAGAAATAGAAGGTTTGGTTTAGAAATAGCAAAAGGTCTATCAGTACCTGATGCGGAAAAAAAGATAGGAAATGTCGTTGAAGGGATTTATGCATCTGAGGGACTAAATATCTTAATTAAAAAATACGCATTAAACTTACCTATTTGCAGTAAGGTTTTTGATATAATAAATAAAGGTTTAAATCCTGAAAAAGCAGTTAGCGATTTACTAATAAGAGAACAAAAAAAAGAATTTGTTTAATTTCGCAAATATTAAAATTAAATCAAGCGCATAAGATGCTATATAGAATATTTAAATTTTTTTTAAACAGAACTGATTCTGAGCTAGCTCATAAATTAGCAATATCATATATAAAAAAATACTCTATAAGGTTAAATTTATTTTCGAATAGTTCATATGAAAATTTATCACAAAAAATATTTAACTTAGACTTTAAGAGTCCTATAGGTTTAGCTGCTGGGTTTGATAAAAATGCAGAAGTCTACAATCAAGTTTATAAATTAGGTTTTGGTTTTACAGAAGTAGGGACAATAACTCCTAAACCTCAAGAAGGAAATCCAAAACCAAGAGTATTTAGGTTGATAGATGATAAAGCAATAATTAACAGATTGGGTTTTCCTAATGAAGGCATGAAAATAATAAAGGAAAGAATAAAAAATAACCCACCAAAAGGAATTTGCGGGATAAATATTGGGCCTAATAAAGATAATGCGACTAAGTCAGATGATTATTTATTATGTTTTGATCAATTTTCTGAGTTAGCATCATATATAACAATTAATATCTCATCTCCAAATACACCGAATTTGCGGATGCAGCATGAAGATGAGAAAATTATTCGGTTAATAGATATGATAAAAAAAAGAAGTAGAGAGCATAATTCCAAAGTTCCGATTTTATTTAAAATATCACCAGATATCGATGACAAAGAAATAAAAAATCTATGTGATATTTTTATAGAAAAATCTATTGACGGTGTAATATTAACTAATACAACTACAAGTAATAAAAATAATTTAGTTAGTAAATCCAGAGTTGAAAGAGGTGGTCTTTCAGGGGAGCCTTTAAATGACATATCTAATAAAGTTATAAAGAAATTTTATCTGCGCTTAGGTAGAAATATCCCAATAATAGGCGCTGGTGGAATAAATAATGGTTCTACAGCTTTTGAAAAAATTAAATCTGGGGCATCTTTATTACAACTATACACATCATTAGTTTACGAAGGCCCTTATGTAGCAGACAAAATTAACAAAGAGTTAAGTATTTTGATTAAGAAGAGCGGTTATAAAAACATATCAGAAGCAATTGGTGTAGATTGTAAATAATCTCTATTTTATTTCTCAATAGATTTCATTTTATTTGATATCGTATTTCTTCCCCAACCTAATATTCTCGCTGCTTCCGTTTTATTTCCCTCAGATAACGTTAATGCAGACTTAATAAGTATAGATTCATAAATACTATCAATATTTTTTGAAATATCTTTAGAATCTTTATTAAACTCACTAAGAATCCATGATTCGAATACCTCTTCCCAATTTATATTGATATTAGAATCTATTCCTTCATTCACTAATTCCCTTGGTAAATCTGCAACTACTACATCTGAATTTACGGACATTACGGAAAGATACTTACATACGTTTTGTAGCTCTCTAATATTCCCTGGCCAATCATATTTTAGAAAAACCTTTTTGACATCGTCATTTAGAACTTTTAATGAGGATTTATATTCTTGAGAATAATATCGCATAAAGTGCTCTGCTAAATTGATAATATCAGACTTCCTGTTTTTTAAATTTGGCAATTCAATTTTAACGGCATTTATTCTATGTAAAAGGTCTTCTCTAAAAATTTCTTTATTCACAAGCGATTTAAGATTTTTATGTGTCGCGGTGATGATTCTAGTTTTTACTTTAATTGACTTTGAACCACCAACTCTGAAGAATTCCCCTTCTTGTAATACTCTTAATAATCTTGTTTGGACATCCAGTGGCATATCTCCAATTTCATCTAAAAACAAGGTTCCATCTGAGGCTTGCTCAAATCTACCAATTCTTTGATTATAAGCACCTGTAAAAGATCCTTTTTCATGCCCAAATAATTCTGATTCAAGAAGCTCAGTTGGTATTGCACCAGTATTAATGGCAATGAAAGGCTTATCTTTTCTAGCACTATTATCATGTATTGCTTTGGCTATTAACTCTTTACCTGTGCCGGTTTCTCCAAGTATTAAAACCTCGATATCAGTTTGAGCAATTTTTCCAATAGATTTATATATAGTTTGCATGGACTCTGAAGTACCAATAATTTTACTAACATTTTTAGACGGTTCTATTTTTTCTGAAAAATTATTATTGAATGAATTTTTATGGGCTTTATCAATAAGAGCAGTAACTTCATTAATATCAAATGGTTTGGTTACGAAGTCATATGCCCCTTTTTTTAAAGAATCTACAGTAGTTTCCATATCTGAAAATGCAGTCATTATAATTATAGGTATAGACGGGTATTCTCTTTTAATTTTGTCTAATAAATCAATTCCGCTAAGCCCCGGCATTCTTACATCAGAAATAATAACATTTGGCACCACCTCTTCTAAGGCATTAATCATATCTTCAGATGTTTTATAACAAAAAACATTAAAACCTTTTTTTGTAAGAGCTTTTTCTAAGACCCATCTTATTGATTTATCATCGTCTATAACGAATATATTTTTTAAGTTATCCATATTAATGATTCTCAATAGGTAAAATAATTTTAAATATTGTTTTATTTTGGAATTCTTCAAAAACGATTATCCCATTGTTGAGAGATACTAATCTTTGAGATATAGAAAGTCCTAAACCAGAACCTTGTATTTTATCAGTTACCAAAGGTAAAAATAATTTATTTTTAATTTCATCACTAACTCCAATACCACTATCAATAACGCTTATTATGACTACCAACTTATGCTTTATAGAATTTATAGTATAATTTCTCTCAACTCTTGTTTTTAATTCAATTTCACCTTTAGTCGTAATAGCTTCTTGAGCGTTTTTTACTATATTTAATAAAGACTGGATTATCATATCTTCATCAACAATTACATCTGGGATGCTAGGGTCGAAGTCCCTCTTGAAAGTATTTTTTATTTTTATTTTGGCGCTAGATATTTGTAGCACTCTTTCAATTATTGAATGGATATTTACAGATTTAAAAGCAGGTTCATTTCTTGGGCCAACCATTTTATCTATATAATTTTTTAATCTATCAACTTCATTAATAATTATTTCTATGTAATCTTTATGTTCTTCACTTATTTCATTTTCGAGTAACTGTGCAGCACCTTTTATGCCACCTAATGGATTTTTTATCTCATGGGCTATAGATCTCGTTATCATTTGAGTTGCGTTACTTCTATCCATATAATCTGAATTATTTATTATATTTTTTTGCCTTTGAACTGTATTAATCTCAAGCAAGACATACTTTTCTTCATTTGCAAAAATAGTCTGAACATTGCAGTCCAACCTCTCCTTGGATTTATTCCGTAAAGAAACCTCAATATCCCTAGAAACCGATGACTGATTTAAAGCAATAGCATCATAAACCTGGCTTAGAATAATATTATTTTTTTTTGCAAAAATCTCAGAAATTTTTACATTTGTTAGGTTAGTTTTACTATTTCTAAGAAAATTTTCGCCTGAAACGTTGACATGAATAATCTCCATAAATTTATTGGTGATTATTATAGATGTCGAAATATTATCTAAGATATTAAAGTCCATTTCTATAAAATTAAATGCTTTTATTTCTTTATTATTCTTATTTGTAAAATGAGTCATTTACTAATTGTATAGTAAGGCAAAAGATAATGCACTATAAAAGTGCATTATTTTTTTGAAGTAACGCCCTGTAAAAGAGCGTTATAAAGTAACTATTATAAGCTATAGTACATTTCAAACTCTAGTGGATGAGTATTGGCTTGAAAAGCTTGCACTTCCTCCATCTTAAGAGCTATATATGCATCTATTGTATCGTCATCAAAAACGCCACCTGCTTTTAAAAATTCTCTGTCTTCATCTAAAGACTTCAGAGCTTCATCAAGAGAAGAACATACATGAGGAATTTTAGCTTCGTCTTCGGGGCTAAGATCATCAAACAGATCAATATCCATATTTGGTCCTGGATCTATTTGATTTTTAATCCCATCAAGCCCAGCCATCATTAGCGCTGTAAATGTAAGATAAGGATTTCCACATGCGTCAGGGAACCTTACTTCAATTCGTCTAGCTTTGTCATTCGCAACATAAGGAATTCTTATGCTTGCAGATCTATTTTTAGCAGAATAAGTTAAAATAGTTGGAGCTTCAAAACCTGGCACTAGTCTTTTATAACTATTTGTAGCTGCGTTAGAGAAAGCATTTATAGCTTTTGCATGTTTTATAATTCCACCGATATAATGAAGGGCAAGTTTTGATAAACCACCATATTCATTACCTAAAAATAAATTTTCCCCATTTAGAAATAATGATTGATGCACGTGCATACCATTACCATTATCATTAATAATAGGTTTAGGCATAAATGTAGCTGTTTTTCCATAATTATGAGCCACATTGTGTATTACATATTTCATCACTTGGTTTTTATCTGCTCTTTTTACCATTGTGTCGAACTTGGTTGCGATTTCACATTGTCCAGCAGTTGCAACTTCATGATGATGCACTTCAGTTTCTACACCCATTTCTTCGAGAACGTTGCACATTGCAGAACGAATATCTTGGAAAGAATCAACTGGTGGCACAGGAAAATAACCCCCTTTAACTCCTGGTCTATGACCAGTGTTTCCATCTTCGTATTGTTCTCCAGAGCTAAAACAACCCTCTTCTGACTCAACTCTATAAAACGATTCTCCGATTTCATTACCATAAGTAACTGAATCAAATATAAAAAATTCTGGCTCAGGGCCAAAATAAGCTGTGTCTGCGATACCGGAGTCTACTAAATATTTTTCAGCTCTATTAGCAATAGATCTTGGGTCACGACTGTATCCTTCTCCAGTACTAGGCTCAAGAATATTACACCTAACTGTTAAAGTTGGATCACTGAAGAATGGGTCCATAATTGCTGTGTCAACATCTGGCATAAGGATCATATCTGACTCATTAATTGCTTTCCAGCCAGCAATCGAAGAACCATCAAACATTTTACCATCTTCGAATAAAGATTCTTCTACTGCGCCTACGGGAATTGTTACATGTTGTTCTTTGCCTTTTGTATCAGTGAATCTTAAATCAACAAATTTGACGTCATTCTCCTTTATTGTTTTCATTATATCTGACATTATTCGCTCCTATGTGTATTACATTATTTTCATTTTGTTTTTTAAAACATGCATATTTTGTGCCATGTTAGGCTAGTAGGCATAAAATATTACTAAAATTGTGTTAAATTGTTAGTACGATTCAATAATATATGAGATTTATATAGTAGTATATTAATAATTGAAAATTAAACTTTGTTTTATAATAGAACCTATTTATCTGGGTATTTTTAAATTATGACATTTCAAGAAATTATATTTAAATTAAAGTCATTTTGGGCAAGCAAAGGCTGTGTTTCCTTAGAACCCTATGATTTTCCTGTAGGTGCAGCAACATTCCACCCGTCGACATTTTTGCGAGCACTCGGCCCAGAACCTTGGAAGGCTGTATATGCTCAGCCTTGCAGAAGACCAACAGATGGACGATATGGAGAAAATCCAAATAGATTACAACATTACTATCAACTTCAGGTAATTTTAAAGCCGTCCCCAGACGATATACAAGATTTATATATTAAATCATTAGCGGATATTGGTGTGGAAAGAAATTGTAATGATATTAAGTTCATTGATGATAACTGGGAATCACCCTCTTTGGGGGCAGCAGGAGTAGGGTGGGAGGTTTGGCTAAATGGTATGGAAATAAGTCAATTTACATATTTTCAGCAAATTGGTGGAATAGATTGTAATCCTGTCACTGGGGAGCTTACATATGGATTGGAAAGAATAGCAATGCACCTTCAATCAGTAGATAATTTATATGATATAAAATGGAACGAAGATATTACTTATGGAGAAATATATTTACAAAATGAACAAGAAAATTCTAAATATAATTTTGAACTCGTAGAGCCAAAAATACTAATAAAGTTATTTGATGATATGGAAAAAGAATGTATTAATTTATTAGATAAAAATCTACCAATTCCAGCATACGATATATTATTGCAAAATTCACATTCATTAAATTTGCTAGATTCAAAACAAGCGGTATCAGCTACAGAAAGACAGGCTTACATTTTAAGATTAAGAAAATTATCATTTTTAATTGCACAAAAATATCTTGAGAGTAGAGAAAAAATTAATTTTCCCTTAATGAAGAAATAATAAATTATGGAAAAAAAAAAATTACTTTTTGAAATAGGTTTAGAAGACCTTCCTGCGAAAAATTTAAATATTTTTTCTGAAAAATTAAAAAAGAATATTGAAGAAAATTTTTTCCAAAATAATATAGATTTTGAATCAATAGATAATTTTTATACAAATATAAGACTAATATTTTTAGTTAATAATATTAATGAAGAAATTATTCTTGAGAAAAAATTAATTAAAGGCCCACCATTAGATAAATGTTTTGACCAATTAGGAAAGCCAACAAAAACTGGATTAGGCTTTGCTAAAAAATATGGATCAAGTATAGAGGATCTTAGCGAGAAAGAACTTGATGGAAAAAAATATTTATACTATGAGAAGCCTGAAACAATAATAAACGTCAAAGATAAATTGCCTAACATTTTAGAAGATTCTATTAATAAAGTAGAAGAACAAAAGAAAATGAGATGGGGTAGTTCTAAGATTTCTTTTATCAGGCCAATAAGATGGATGCTATTACTCCTAGAAAAAGAAAATATATCTTCTCAAATATTAGGAATAAAAACCGAAGATTATACTTTTGGGAATAAATCTTTGTCAGGAAAAAAAATACAAATTAGAAGTATTGAAGAGTATTTTATTAAACTTAAAAGCGCGAATATAGAAATTAACCATAAAAATAGACAGAAAATTATTCAAGACGAGATTGAAAATATAATAGACAAAAATGGTTATGACAAAAAAATAGATTTAAAATTAATTAGTGAATTAACTAATATGGTTGAATACCCCTATATTTATTTGGGTAAATTTCCTAAAAAATATTTAGACCTTCCAGATGAAGTATTAACGTATGTGATTCAAGAAACACAAAAATATTCTTTAGTATTCAAAAGTAATAAAATAACTAATAATTTTATCGGAGTTTCTAATGTAATAGTCAACAAAAATATTATCCAGGGAAATGAAAGAGTAATTAATCCAAGATTAGATGATGCGCAATTTTTTATATCTAAAGATTTATCAAATAATATTTTTAAAAATAAAGAATTTCTTAAAAGAGTAATTTTTCATAAAAAACTTGGAAGTATGTTTGATAAAGTTCAAAGGATTATTGAGATATCTAATTATATAAATGCACAAAGTTATCAGAATAAAAAATTATTATGTAAAGAAATAGCAGAAGTATGTAAGCTAGATTTAATTTCAAATATGGTTGTAGAAATGCCGAAATTGCAAGGGTACATCGGAAGTTATTATGCTAATAAAATTGGCTTGGATCCTATAGTGGCTGATGGTATCAAAGATCACTATGCTCCAAGAAATCCTGAAGACAATCTCCCAAAAAGTTCAGATGCTAAAATTGTTTCATTAGCAGACAAACTAGATACTATTGTAGGTATTTTCTTGGTCAAAGAAAAACCAAGTGGTACTAGAGATCCTTTGGGAATAAGGAGATCTGTAAATGGAGTATTGAAAATTTTACTTGAGATAAATTATAGTATTGATTTGACAAAATTGATTAATGAAGTACATAGAGTTATTTATTGCAAACTTAATAATTTAAAAGATGATAAGAATGCTTTGAACGATTGCGAAATGTATATAAAAGAAAAATTATTTTCTCTGTTTAAAGAAAATTATAATTATGAACAAAATGTTATTCGCTCAGTAGTAGACAATACAAAAAATATTAACCCGCATCAAAGCCAAAAAAAGATTAAGGCAATAAACACAATATTAACAAATGATGATTACCAGCAACTTTTCAGTAATGCAAAAAGAGTATCGAATATATTAAAGAAATCTAATTTAGCTTTAACAGGGAATATTAAAGAAAATTTACTAAGAGAATCTAGTGAAAAGATATTATATAATACTATTATCAAGATTGAGGATGATCTAAAGATATTATTGGCGAAAAGTGACTATGAAAATTATTTAAAAGAGCTAAATTCTCTTAATTCTTGTATAAAAACATTTTTTGAAGAAGTGATGATTAATGATAAAGAAGAAGACATTAAGCTTAATAGGCTATCATTATTAAGCCTAATTAATAATCACTATAATAATTTAGCAAATATCGCTATTTTGCGTCAGTAAATAAAATTATGATAATGGTTGACTACATACAAAAATTTATATTAAAAAGATTTTTTCCTTTTAAAGATTGGATTTCTGATCTTAAAAACCCAAAAATTTTACAGGCTGATATTATTGCTGGGGTTACAGTAGCTTTAGTCTTAGTGCCGCAATCTATGGCATATGCGCAATTAGCAGGCTTACCACCTTACTATGGCCTTTATGCTTCTTTCTTGCCAGTAGCTATTGCATCTATTTTTGGCTCCTCAAGACAATTAGCAACAGGTCCAGTAGCTGTAGTAAGTCTTTTAACAGCAGCAGCTTTAGAGCCTATAGCTAGTAGCGATCCAACAGGTTACATTGCATATGCAATTATGCTGGCATTTCTTGTGGGTTTATTTCAATTATGCCTGGGTTTATTGAGATTAGGGGTATTAGTTGATTTTCTATCTCACCCAGTTGTAACTGGATTCACTAATGCTGCTGCAATAATAATTGCTACATCACAATTATCAAAATTATTTGGAGTAAGTGTAGTTTCTCAAGAACACCACTACCAAACTATTATGATGGTAATATCTGAATCTTTAGTAAGTACGCATACGCCTACTTTGTTAATGGGTCTTTTAGCAATATTTATTATACTTTTTGTTAGGAGAATTTCTAATAAGTACCCTTCAGTATTAATCTCGGTAGTTATAACTACACTTATATCTTGGTACATTAAATTTGAGACAAATTTTGGGGGAAAAGTAATTGGAGTAGTCCCTGATGGGTTACCTTCTATCCAAATGCCGCAAATAGACGTTACGCAGCTTGTTAATTTAGGAACAGTTGCTATAGCTATTAGTTTGATAGGTTTTATGGAAGCTATTTCAATTGCAAAGGCAATGGCAACACAAACTAAGCAGAGATTAGATGCTGATCAAGAATTAATAGGGCAGGGCTTAAGTAATTTAGCATCTAGTTTTTTCCAAGGTTACCCAGTCTCAGGATCTTTTTCAAGGTCAGCTGTTAATATTTCAGCAGGCGCGGTAACAGGATTTTCATCTGTTGTTACAGGTTTAGTTGTAGGAATAACATTATTATTTTTAACTCCATTACTATACCATCTTCCACAGGCAACACTTGCAGCAGTAATAATAACTGCTGTTGTGAATTTAATTAAATTTAAACCAATAAAATATGCTTGGAGAGTTCAAAAGCAAGATGCAGTAATATCGATTATTACATTTTTTGTAACATTACTTCTAGCTCCAGAATTAGAGATGGGAATAATAGTTGGTATTGTACTGTCCCTCGCAAGTTATTGTTATAGGTCTATGAGACCAAGAGTAATATGTTTATCAAAAAATAAACAAGGGATATTTAGAAATTCTGACGCAAATAATATCCCAAAATGTTGCTCAATATCAGTTATGCGATTTGATGGCCCTCTAATATTTACTAATGCGGGTCATTTCGAAAATGAAGTTATTGAAAGAGTGGCAACTAAACCTGAGCTAAGATATTTCATAATAGACGCAATAGCTATTAATGAAATAGACGCTTCAGGACAGGATATGCTAAATAGTTTGTCGTCGCGACTTTATGATCAGAATATTAAATTATATTTTGCTAGGGTGCATAAGCCAATCTTAAAGATTTTTGTAGATACTGGTTATTCAACAGGGCAATGGAAAAATCATTTTCATAGGACTATTGATGGCGCAATAGAAAGCGCATGGTCAGATTTAGGATGCACAAATATTTCACCACCATTTTGTACTAGTGAAATATGTCCAATGAATAGAGATACAGCAGGTTTATCTTCAATATATGAAGCAAGTATAAAGAAGATAAAAAAATAGAATAGATTAATAAGATTATTTTAATCTATAAGATAATTCAGAAATTTTATGTCCAAGAGAAATACCTCTTTTTTCGAATTTTGTCAGACATCTATTTTTATATAAATAAATATCATTAATTTTCTCAAATTTATTATTTTGATTAAATATTTCGATTATAATATCACTATAATTTGACCAGTCAGTAGCAATTTTAATAAAACCATTTTTATAAATTTTACGAGATAATAAATTAATAAATTCTTTATCTATTATTCTTCTTTTATGATGTTTTTTCTTTGGCCATGGATCTGGAAAAAATAAACTTACACCATAAAGACTTTCATCTTTTATAAAATTACTTAAAAAAACAATAGCGTCACAGCAAGATATTTTTATATTATCTAATTCTTCCTCACAAATCTGCTTCAAAACATTACCTATACCTGATTCATAAACTTCGAGACCTATAAAATTCACTTCAGGAAATTTTTTTGCTATGTTAGTTAATAATTTTCCATCCCCAAACCCAATATCTAAAACATATGGATTTTTATTGTTAAATATTTTTTCGTAATGCAATGCTTTATCAATAGAAAAAAAATTATAATCACTATCTTTATTATTTAAAAATACTTTTTGTGAGTTCGTTATTCTACCACTTCTTTTGACAAAGCTTTTTATGTGATTTGAATTATTCATGATAATGCATCTTTTTTGTTGCTTGAGGCAATGGCAGTATTGCTTAACTTCATCCTTTTCGCCTCATAAGCCTTTCTTCCTGAAATTACAGCATATTTCATAGCTTCTGCCATTAATATTGGATTGTCAGACATAGCTATTGCAGAATTTAATAAAACTGCGTCACAACCTATTTCCATGGCTATAGTTGCATCGCTTGCAGTTCCGATACCTGCATCAATAATAATTGGAATATTTGCATTCTTAATAATTTTTTTTATATTCACAGAGTTGACAATTCCTTGACCAGTACCAATTGGTGAGGCGAGTGGCATAACAGCATCACATCCAATTTCTTCAAGGTCTTTTGCCAATTCAATGTTATCAGTAGTGTAAACCATTACTGAAAAACCAAGATCCACTAATTCTTTTGCTGCAATAAATGTTTCTTTTTCATTTGGTAACAAGGTGTTTTCATCTGCTAAAACTTCTAATTTAACAAGATTATCATTTAATAATTCTTTTGCTAAAAGAGATACTCTTATGGCATCTTTTGCAGAGTAGCAGCCAGCAGTATTTGGAAGTATTTTATAATCAATAGGGTTAATAAAATCTAATAAATTCTTCTGGTTATTATTTTGACCAATATTAGTTCTTTTAATTGCAACAGTAATCATTTGTGCCCCACTTGAATCTAGAGCATCTTTTGTTTGCTTAAAATCTTTATATTTTCCACTGCCAATAATTAATCTTGAATTATAAGTTCTATTATTTATCAAAAAGCTCATACCTACCCACCACCAACTGCTGTAATAATTTCTACTTCATCACCACTATTTAATTTATATTTCCCCCATAAACTTTTTGTTATTATTTCTTTATTTATCTCTATAACAATATTTTGTAAGCTTATATTATTTTTTTTTAATAATTCGTCTATAGTTAAACTTTTGTCAAAAAAGAAATTTTCTCCATTTAGCATTATATTCATTTTGTATTTATGTGTTGTTTCATAGTATTTACATAATGCTTTGATGAAAAGCTGATATACTCAATTTCTTTTTTAGTTAAATCTCTTACAGGTTTTGCGGGAGATCCTTTGTATAAAATTCCAGATTCAATTACTTTATTTGGACCAACAAGACTTCCAGCTGCAATCATAGAATTACTTTGAACTATTGCTCCATCCAATATTATACTCCCAATGCCGACTAGGCTCATACTTTCTATTGTGCACGCGTGCAAAATAACTCCGTGTCCAATAGTAACATCATCTCCAATTTTTAAAGGAAAGCCGCCAGGCGTAAATATGTTATCGCTTGTTACATGAAGGATAGATCCATCTTGAACATTCGTTCTTTTGCCTATTATTACTTTTTGCACATCTCCTCTTATGACGGTTTGAGGCCATATAGAAGACTCCTCGCCAATTGAAACATCTCCGATCACTGAACAGCTTTCATCAATATAAGCATTTTTGTCAATATTAGGTGTAAAATCTTTAAATTTTCTTATCGTCATTTTGTTGTATTATAGTTTCTTTATAAATATATTAAATTATTTCTTTCATGTTTAAAAATAAACTTTACCTATATATAAAATTAATGAGGCTTAATAGTCCTATTGGAATATTATTACTATTATGGCCACCATTTTGGGTAATTGCATGTAATAATAATGGTGAAATATATAATTTTGTAAGCTTAATATTTTTAGTAGGGGTTATTACAACAAGAACGATTGGTTGTGTAATAAATGATTTTTTTGATAAAAATTTTGACAATAAAGTATCTAGAACTCTAAACAGACCCTATGCATCAGGCTTAATAAGCAAAAAAGAAGTTATTTTAATATTTTCAATATTATCAATTTTAAATTTAGGTTTACTCTTTATGCTAAATATAAAAACTATTTATATTGGCCTTATCGCTATCTTACTTATTATTTCCTATCCTCTAACAAAAAGGTTTTTTAGAGCACCTCAAATATTTTTAGGAATAACATTTGCTGTTTCTACACTAATGGCATTTACTAGTATTACCAATCAATTACCAAACTTTATAACATGGATTTTTTTTCTAGCAACATTAATATGGGTGACCATGTTTGATACAATGTATGCAATGTCAGACAAGGAGGATGATTTAAAAATAGGAATTAACTCAACAGCAATACTTTTCGGAAATAGAGATAAAATTATCATTGGATTTTTTCAGTGTAGTTTTTACATAATTTTTATATATATAGGTTATTTGAAAGAATATAGTTATATTTTTTACTTTTTTCTTGTACTTGCTATGTTGGTAGGTGTGTATAATCAAATATTAATAAAAAAAAGGGAGCCAAAATTTTGTATAATGGCTTTTAGCAATAATCAATATGTGGGTTTGTTAATTTTTTTAGGTATATACGGGGAGTATCTTATATGAGTAATATGCGAAATGATTGGAAACTAGAAGAAGTTTTGATACTTTTTAACAAACCTTTTAACGAATTGTTATATGAAGCTCATAATTCGCATATTAAAAATCATAAAAAAGATATGGTGCAAGTTTGTACATTACTCTCTATTAAAACTGGTGGCTGCCCGGAGGACTGCGGATATTGCTCTCAAAGTATACATAGCGAAGACCCAATAGAAGCAACACCATTAATGTCATTAGAGGAGGTTGAAAAACAAGCAAAGCTTGCACGTGAACAAGGATCTACTAGATTTTGTATGGGGGCAGCTTGGAGAAGGCCTAGCAATAAGAATATAGATAGAGTGATTAAAATGATTGATGTAGTTCACGGGCTTGGCATGGAAAGTTGCGTAACACTTGGCATGCTATCTGAAGATCAAGCAATGAGACTTTCAAAGTCAGGTCTAAATTATTATAACCATAACCTTGATACTTCAAGAGAACATTATACAAAAGTTATTAGCACAAGAAATTATCAAGACAGGCTAAATACATTAAAATACGTTCGAGAATCAGGTATAAAAGTATGTTCAGGCGGCATATTAGGACTTGGTGAATCAAGAGATGATAGAGCTAAACTTTTAATAGAATTAGCTAATCTAGAAAAACACCCAGAGTCGGTACCAATAAATATGTTGGTTCAGATGGAAGGCACAAGACTGTATGATAATGAAAAGGTAGATGAGATAGAGTTTGTTAGAACAATAGCAATAACAAGAATAATGATGCCTAACACCTATGTTAGATTATCTGCAGGAAGAGAATCAATGTCAGAATCAATGCAAGCATTATGTTTTTATGCAGGGGCGAATTCTGTATTTTATGGAGAAGAATTATTAACAGCACCAAACGTAGAAGTTGAAAAAGATAGAGAATTATTTAACAAATTAGGTATGAAGATAGAAGGAGAAAATGGAAAAATAAAAAATTCAAATAATAAAGAATCTTCAAAAGCAGAGGGAAAACAAAATATTTATAATTTAAAATTAATTAATTAATTATTTATTAAAATAAATTTGAATAACATAATAGAAAAAAAACTTTCCGGACTAAAGTTGTCAAATAATTACAGAATTAGAAAAGTAAAAGATTCTGGAAACTCACACATATTTGTATATAAAAATAAAGAATTTCTTTCTTTTGCAAGTAACGATTATTTATCATTATCTAATGATAAGAGAATTATTAATTCAGCTAAAAAAGCATTAGATAAGCACGGTTATAGCACGAGTTCGTCAGCTTTGATATCAGGGTATACAAAGGCACATCATATGCTTGAAGAGGAAATCTCGGACTTCTTAGGACAAGAAAAAACATTATTATTTTCTACAGGTTATCAAGCTAATCTGGGTGTAATAAAAACTTTAGTAAATCGAGGCGATAGTATTTTTTCTGATAAACTTAATCATGCTTCATTGATAGATGGATCAATAATATCTAGAGCAAATTTTAAGAGATATAGACATAACGATTGTGAAAGTTTAGAAAATTTACTAAATGAAAGTAAATCAAAATCTAATCTTGTAGTTAGTGATTCTTTATTTAGTATGGATGGAGATATTGCTAATTTACAAAAAATTTACTCAAAGGTCCAAAACCATGGGGGGCTCTTATTGGTTGATGAAGCTCATGCGTTGGGAGTATATGGAGAAAATGGAAGAGGCCTTGTTAATAAATCGTCTCTTAATAAGAAATTAAACACTTTTATCACAGGAACTTTCGGCAAAGCAGTGGGAACTTTTGGTGCTTTCTTCTCTGGGGATAAAGATAGCGTCGATTATATAATCCAAAAAGCTAGAAGCTATATTTACTCGACATCTCTTCCAATAAATGCAGTTGAAGCTACAAGAAAATCATTAAAAATTGTAGAAGAAGAAAATTGGAGAAGAGAAAAGTTATTTTCACTAATAAATTATTTTAGAAAAAATATTAATAAATCCGGGTTTTCTGTATTGGATAGCAGTAGTCAAATCCAAGCATTATTAATAGGAAGTAGTAAAGATGCTTTATACTTGAGCGAAGAACTTTTTAAAAACGGTATTTATATTCCAGCTATTAGACCTCCAACTGTCGAAGAAGGTAAGTCAAGATTAAGGATTTCAATAACCACAGATCATCAAGAGTCTGACATTGATCATCTAATAAATATTTTACATACGATATCAAGAAATCTTGTACAATCCTAGAATGAGTAAAAAAACTAAAATATTGCTTGGGGTTACAGGTGGGATTGCTGCTTATAAAGCAGCTGAAATTACAAGATTACTAATAAAGAAGGGTTATTTAGTAAAAGTTATAATGACACGAACAGCTGAGGATTTTATAACACCTCTGACTTTTGAGACATTAACAAATGAGGGGGTTTATCAATATAATACTGTTATAAAAGATAAACCAATGCTACATATTGATTTAGCAAGATGGGCAGATTTAATACTTATAGCTCCTACAACCGCAGAATTCTTGTCTAAAATCATGCATGGTAGAGCAGAAGACTTACTTACGACAACCTGCCTTGCTTTTGACAAAAAAATTGTCTTAGCCCCGAGCATGAACAAAAATATGTGGGCAAATAAAGCTACACAAGAAAATTATAAAGCTTTAAAAAGGAGAGGATTAATTTTCTCAGGGCCAGACTTTGGTAGTCAGGCATGTGGAGATATAGGCACAGGTAGAATGAAAGAGCCAGAAGATATAATAGAAGATATTAAATCTTTAACAAAAGAAAAATTAAAATTATTTAAAAATAAAAAAATTGTAATCACAGCAGGACCAACGCAAGAATTTATTGACCCAGTTAGGTATTTATCTAACAGAAGCTCTGGAATGATGGGGTGTGAAATCGCCAATGCATTTTACGATCATGGTGCTAAGGTAATTTTAGTCAAAGGACCTTGTAGTTATAAGGAAAAAGATGAAATAGATTCTATAGAAGTAAAGAGTGCGCAAGACATGCTTTTATCAGTAGAAAATAATATGAGCAATTGTGATATTTTTGTTTCAGTAGCAGCTGTATCTGATTTTATAGTAAAAGATTTGTCAAAAGAAAAGATAAAGAGTGAAAATATTTCAAATCTAGAGTTAGAGAAAAATACTGACATATTAAAAACAATTTCGCAAAAATATAATATTTTTTCAATAGGGTTTGCCGCAGAAACAAGTGAATTAAAAAGTAATGCTATAAAAAAACTAAAAGAAAAAAAAGTTTCTGTAATAGCCGCAAATAAAGTTAGTTTTTCAGAGGGAATAGATAATGAGAATAATGCAATAACTTTATATTGGGGGAATGGGTTAGAAAAAAATTTAGGGCTAAAAAATAAAAAAGATTTAGCAATTGAGTTTGTAGAAGAAATTTCGAATATTTATAATTAGGAATAAAAAATATGTCAAAAAAAGTACAAGTAAAGATTTTAAATTCTAAGATTAATGAAGACATACCATTACCAAGTTATGCTACAGCGGGCTCAGCAGCAATGGATTTGAGGGCATGTGTTGACGAAAAAATCGAGCTTGCTCCAAAAAGTACTAATTTAATTCCGACGGGGCTAGCTTTCTATATCGAAGACAAAAAATATGCAGGAATAATACTTCCCAGATCTGGCTTAGGCCACAAACATGGGATTATCTTAGGAAATTCTATTGGATTAATTGACTCTGATTACCAAGGAGAGCTGATGGTATCTTTATTTAATAATAGTGATAATAATTTTCAAATTAATCCAGGTGATAGAATTGCACAATTTATGCTTATACCTGTAGTAAATATTGAATATACTTTTGTAGATAACTTTGAATCCACTGATAGAGCATCAGGTGGATTTGGTCATAGCGGAAAAAACTAATAATGAAAGTATTAAAAACAATATTCAAGGCTTATGATATTAGAGGGATCTATAAAAAAGAACTAACTCTAGAATCTATAGACTTAATAGCAAGATCTTTAAGTGATTTATACCAAAAAGATAATGACATAATAGTTGTTGGCAGAGATGGAAGACTATCAAGCGAAGCTATATCTAATACATTAATTAGAGGGCTGTTAGAAAGTGGGAAAAAAGTTATAGACATTGGCCAAGTCCCAACACCACTTTTATATTTTGCAGTAAATTACTTCAAGGTCAATTCAGGAATTATTGTTACAGGGAGTCATAATCCAAAAAATTACAATGGTTTAAAAATTATTATGGACAACCACGCTCTAGCTGGTGAAGAAATCCAAAATATATACAATAAAATTTTAAGCAAAAATTTAAAAAAAATAAATAAGAATTCAGAAGTAGGTGAAGAGAAAATAAATATAGAAAAGAATTATCTAGAAGCTATATTGAAGGACATAAAAATTAACAAAAAATTAAAAGTAGCTATTGATGCAGGTAATGGTGCAGCAGGACCAATTTCTCTAAAAGTTTATAAAAAATTAGGTCTTGAGGTTATAGATTTATATTGTGATATAGATGGAAATTTTCCAAATCATCACCCAAATCCTAGTGAGCCAAAAAATCTAATTAATTTAATATCGTCTGTTAAAGAAAATAAATGCGATATAGGAGTCGCATTTGATGGTGATGGTGATAGATGTTTGATAATAGATAATTTAGGAAATATTCTATGGCCTGATAGACAAATGATGCTTTACTCTAAAAATATTTTGTCAAAAAATGCAAATGAAAAAATTGTTTTTGATGTTAAATCATCAAAAGATTTACCCATATATATAAAAGAGTATGGAGGTATACCGGTAATGTCTAGAACAGGACATTCATATATTAAGATGAAGATGAAAGAGATTAACGCTATATTAGGTGGAGAAATGTCAGGACATATATTTTTCAAGGATAGATGGTTTGGGTTTGATGATGGAATATATGCTAGTTTAAGAATGCTCGAAATAATATCAAATGAAAATAAGAAAAGCAGTGAAATATTCGACGAATTACCATCTTCTTATTCCACTCCAGAAATAAATATAAAAGTTGATAAAGATGGTAATCAGCATGAATTTATGAAAAAATTCTGCAGCAAAGTAAATTTTGATGGAGCAGAAATTTCTAAAATTGATGGTTTAAGAGCAGATTTCAAAAATGGATGGGGATTAGTAAGAGCTTCTAACACAACTCCATGTTTAGTAATGAGATTTGAAGCTAATACAGAAGAAGAGTTGAAAGAAATACAAGACAAGTTTACAAGTGAGATACTTAATATTGATTCCACATTAGAGATTCCAAATGGAAAAAAATAAAGCAGAACAGGTAATAAAAATTTTAACAGAAGCACTTCCATACATACAAAAATTTTCAAAAAAAATTTGCGTTGTTAAATATGGTGGTGCAGCAATGGTTGAGAGTGATTTAAAAAATAGTTTTGCTAGGGATATAGCGCTAATGAAACAGGTGGGAATAAATGTTGTCGTTGTTCATGGCGGCGGGCCACAAATTGATAACCAATTAAGCAAAGTTGGAATAAAAAGAAACTTTATAGATGGTATAAGAGTAACTGATGAAAAAACAATTGAAGTTGTATCAAACACATTAAACGATTTGGTGAATAAAGAAATTGTGGGACTAATAAACAATAATGGGGGTAACTCCATAGGCTTAGCAAAAAATAACAGTGGATTAATAAAGGTAAAAAAATACATTAGTGGTAAAACAAATTTCGGATATGTTGGAGAAATTATAGATGTTGATGCAAACTATCTATATGAACTTATGAATTCAAACTACATACCAGTGATCGCACCATTGGGTTTTGATGAAAATAATAATATTTACAATATAAATGCAGACTCAGCTGCAAGTGCTATAGCATCACATTTATCTGCCGAGAAATTAATATTTCTAACTGATCAAACAGGTGTTTTGAATAAAGAGGAAAAATTAATATCATCTTTAAATTTTAGTGAAATTGAAAAATTAATAAATACCAATGTAATAACTGGTGGTATGCTTCCTAAAATAAAAGCATGTTTAAATTCAATAGAAAAAAATGTGAAAATGGCACATATTGTAGATGGAAGAATACAGCATTCAGTATTATTAGAAATATTTACCAATGAAGGTATAGGGACGCTAGTTAAAAAATGACCAAGTGTGTAATTATAGGTTCTGGAATAGTTGGTTTAACAACAGCCTATGAACTTAATAAAACTGGCCATCAGGTAACAATAATAGATAATCAGAGCACGGGGCAAGCATCAAAATCAGCAGCAGGGATAATGTTTCCTCTTAATCCATGGAAAAATACAAAGTATATGCAAGACTTATGTATCTCTGGGCACGAACAGTACAATAATTTTTTTAACACGCTAAGCATAGAAGATAAAAGAGAAATTAATTTTGAAAAAAAAAATTTATTAATTTTTGGAGATGATATTGAAAGCGCAAAAAATTGGTATAAGGAAAAGCCTGTTATTAATTCGAGTTACATAAAAAAAAATTTGAATTCTAGAGAAAAATTGATAAAAGAATCTCACAAAAATTTTCTAGAAATAGAAAATATAAATACATTAGACCCTAGAAAGTTAATTAATTTTCTAAGGAATACACTTTTAAAAAATAATGTAGAATTTAAAAAGTCTAAAATAGAGAAAATTGATAGTTTTCTAAGAAAACCATCAAACAATAAGTATGAATTTATAATTTTATGCGCAGGAGTTTGGAGTAATCATATTTTAGGTAATAAAAATATAAGATTAAAGCCTATAAAGGGACAACTTCTTCATTTTAAAACAAGAGAAAAGTTGATTGACAATGTGTTGCTTTATAATAATTATTATATTATTCCTAGGAGAGATAACAGAATAGTTGTTGGTGCTACGATAGAAGATGTTGGATTTGATGAGAATATTACTAGTTCTGCAAAAATATTTTTAGAAAAATCAGTTTCAGAAATATTTTCTAATAGCGTAGAAATGCTTAGTCTTGAGCAGACATATGGATTCAGACCATATTCAGATAAAGAAGATCCATATATAAATATTGATATTAAAAATGAAAGATTGATCTATAATTTTGGTCATTATAGGTATGGCATTTTAACAGCTATATCATCTGCAAAAATTGTCAAAAAATTAATATCTTAAAAAAATTTTAATTTAAAAATGCTATTATTTATGTCAAAATAACAAAAATTAAAAGGAGATATTATGGACATTTTTAGAGTAGTTGCATTATCTTTAGGTATTATAATCTGTGTTTTGACAGTTTATTTTGCTCTTTCAGGCATAGGGATGATCTAGCTTTTACTTATTAGCTCTTTAGGTATTTTAAAAGTGATGTTTTCCTCAATGCCCTCAGATTCTATTACGTTTAAAGCGCCAAAACCTTTAAGCTTACTTATTATTGACGCAACTAGAGTTTCAGGTGCGGATGCCCCAGCAGTTAAACCTATGTTCTTTTTGTTCGACAACCACTCTACATCAAGATCATTAGCGCAATCTATTAAATAAGAAGGTACCCCAGCTCTGGTTGAAATTTCTTTTAATCTATTTGAATTGGAACTATTTTCAGAACCTACAACAAGAATTATATCGCACTTATCAGTTAATTCTTTGACAGCATTCTGTCTGTTAGTAGTTGCATAACAAATATCGCCTCTAGGTGGTTCAATAATTTTATTATATTTAGATTTTATTGCGTTAATAATGCTAGCTGTATCATCTATTGATAATGTGGTTTGTGTAACATATGCAACTTGATCTTCTGTATTAAATTTAAGATTTGCTACATCATTTTCATCTTCAACCAGGATAATCTTAGAATTTTCTGTTGAGTTATAACGCCCAATAGTCCCTTCAACTTCTGGATGCCCCTTATGACCTACTAAAATAGTGTTTATTTGTTTTTTTGATAATCTTGCAACTTCCATATGAACTTTTGTAACTAAAGGACAGGTGGCGTTAAAAACCTGAAGATTTCTATCACTTGATTCTTGAACTATTTTTTCTGAAACACCATGTGCGCTATATATTAATATAGAATATTCTGGAACTTTATTTATATCTTCAATAAAGATAACCCCTTTTTCTTTAAGTTCATCTACCACATACTTATTGTGAACAATTTCATGTTTTACATATATTGGAGATCCAAAAACATCTAAAGCTCTATTAGTAATTTCAATAGCTCTATCAACACCGGCACAGAATCCTCTTGGATTGGCTAAAATAATATTCATTTATTTTTTACTTTCTTTTGCAAACATAGAGTATAACAATAATATAATTCCTATAGAAATTGCAATATCAGCTATATTAAATATTGGCCAATAAAAAGAATTATAGTGAAATTCTATAAAATCAATAACATAACCATACAAAATCCGATCATAAAGGTTTCCTATTGCACCGCCAATAACAAAACTAAATGCAATGTACTGCGAATTTTTCTCTTTTACTAAAATATAAGTGATTATTAAAATAACTATTACACTAAATATTATAAAAAACCATCTTTGCCATCCGCCAGCGTTACTTAAAAAACTAAAAGCAGCTCCATGATTAAAAGCTAGAGTGAAATTCAAAAAGTTATTAATAGATATTGAGTGGTTTATTATTAAGCTACTTAAAGCGTAATTTTTTGTAATTAAATCTAAAAAAAAAATAAATATTATTATAGAAAAAATTATTAAATTTTTTTTAAGCATTTATTCTTATTTCACCCTTACCAAAAACATTTGAAATGCATCTTTTACAAATATTGTTATATTCTTTATTTTTGCCAACACTATCACATTTATGCCAGCATCTTTCGCATTTTTTATTTTTCGAATTAATAATATCTACAGAAATATCATGATCATTTATAGATATTTTATTATAATTTTTCTTTTCATCTATAATTTTTAAATATGCATTTGATGTTATAAATATAAATTTTAATTCTTTGTCTAGTGTACTCAATATATTATATAATTTTCTAGAACAGTGAATAGTAATATCAGCGTCTAAAGATGATCCAATAATATTCTCAACTCTTTTTTCTTCTAATGACTTTGAAACAATTTTTTTAACTTCTAGAATTTCATTCCAATCTGAATCACTAATATTACATTTTTGAAAATCATTTATATTCAAATCCAGCCATCTATTATAAAAAATAGATTTATTTTTGTTCTTTGGTATATGTATCCAGGCTTCTTCTGCAGTATGGGGGCAAATAGGTGCTATCCAGGTCAGTAACATTTTTACCAAGCAGAACATAGCATGTTGAGCAGAAATTCTCTCCTGCGAATCTTTTTTACATGTGTATTGTCTATCTTTAATCACATCAAGATAAAAAGATCCCAATTCATTAACGCAGAAACTATGTATTGTTTGCGATAACAAATGAAAATTATACAATTCATATTGTTTTTTTATTTCTTCTTGAGTTTTAATAGCTTTCTTTAGGATCCATTTATCTAGCTCAATAGTTATTGAGTCTTGAGAAAAACTATTTGGATCATAATCATCAATATTAGATAACAAGAATCTTATGGTATTTCTTATTTTTCTATATTTATCTGATGTTCTGCTTAGTATTTCTTCTGAAACGTTCATTTCAGAAGAAGAATCAGTCGAAGCAACCCATAGTCTTAAAATATCGGAACCTAGTCTATCGATAATTTTTTGAGGGGCGATAACATTACCTTTCGATTTAGACATTTTATTGCCTTTAGCATCTACAGTAAAACCATGTGTCATTGCAGTTTTATATGGCACTAAATCGTTTATTGCAACTGATGTAAGAAGAGATGATTGAAACCAGCCTCTGTGTTGATCTGAACCTTCTAAATAAAGATCAGCAGGAAAACTTAGATCTGATATTTTTTCTAAAACTGCTGCATGTGAAGAGCCTGAATCAAACCAAACATCTAAAGTATCTGTTACTTTTTCATAATCTTTGGGATTATCAATTAAATCTTCGATTTTAATATCAAACCATTTTTCAATACCATGTTTTTCAACTAGTTTAGAAACTCTTGAAAAAATTATAGACGAATTAGAGTGAGGTTCTCCAGTTTTTTTATTTATAAGCATTGTGATAGGGACGCCCCATTTTCTTTGTCTTGATATGCACCAGTCTGGCCTATCTTCAAGCATTCCCTGAATTCTTGCTTCTCCCCATGCAGGTAACCAATTGACATCAGATAATTTATTTAAGGTTTTTTCTAATAAATTATTTTTATTCATTGAAATAAACCATTGAGGTGTTGCTCTATAAATTAAAGGTGTTTTTGTTCTCCAACAGTGAGGGTATGAGTGTTTAAACTTATTTTTACTTAGCAATCTATCTTTTTTTTCTAATAAATCTATAACATGATCATCAAGTTTGTATACATGTATCCCATTAAATTCTTCAGGAAGGCCTGAAAAAACACCATTACTTTGAATAGGATTTATTACTTCTAAATTATGTTTAGCGCCCAATTCAAAATCTTCTACACCATGAGCAGGAGCGATATGAACGCATCCTGTTCCTGAATCATCTGTTACATGTTCACCATCAATAATATTTATTTTATTTAATAGAAAAGGATGTTGAGCTTCTATTCCTATCAATCTGTCACCACTACAATTTGATATGATTTTAAAACTTAACCCTACACGCTCTGTAAATTTTTCTAAAAGATTCTCAGCAATAATATAATTTTCTTTACCATCTGATATTAAAATATAATTAAGATCTTTTTTTATAGCTACAGATTTATTAGATGGAAGTGTCCATGGAGTTGTTGTCCAAATAACAATAAAAGTATCTATGGAAATATCTTTTAAATTAAATAAATCTTTAATATCTTCAGAAGATGTGATTTTGAATTTTACATCTATAGATGTAGATTCCTTTTCTTTATATTCAACTTCTGCTTCAGCTAAAGCTGATTGAATTTTTACACACCAATTGACTGGCTTAAAACCTTTTTTTAGATGTCCATTATTATATATTTTTTCTAGAGCCTTAACAGTTGAAGCTTCAAAATCTTTATTAAGAGTTAAGTAGGGTTTTTCCCAGTCTCCAAGAATACCTAATCGTTTAAAATCTCTTTTTTGTCTCTCAACTTGCTTAAGAGCATAATCTCTGCATAAATTTCTAAAATCTCTATCAGATATATCTTCTTTTTTCTTTAATTTTTTTTCAACTTCAAGTTCAATGGGTAAACCATGGCAATCCCATCCAGGAATAAATGGTGTATAAAATCCAGAAAATACTTTAGACCTCAATATTATATCTTTTAAAATTTTATTTACCGCGTGTCCAATATGTATGTCGCCATTAGCATATGGCGGACCATCATGAAGTATAAATTTTTTAGAATTTTTATTTAAATCTAACAAATTTTTGTAAAGATTTTCATCTTCCCATTTTTTTTGCATTAATGGTTCTTTAGTGGGAAGATTTCCCTTCATAGGAAATTCAGTTTTCGGCAAATTTAATGTGTCTTTGTAGTTGATCATTTTATTTTTAATATTTTTTTTGCTTCATTAATATCTTTTTTTATATTTTTCTTTAATTCTTCAATACCACTAAATTTTTTTGTATCTCTAATTTTCGAGACAATATTAAACTCTAATCTCTTTCCATACAAATTATTAGATAAATTGAATATGTGGGCTTCAAAAAGGTATGTATTGCCATTAAAAGTAGGTTTATAGCCTATATTAGCAATGGCGTAATATTTTTTACCATCGATATAGGTGAAGACTGCATACACACCACTCAATAAAATATTGGGCTTTAATTTTATATTTGCAGTTGGAAAACCTATTTTAGAACCTCTTTTGTCACCGTGTATTATCTTACCAGATATAGAGTAAGGTCTACCAAGCATTTTTGAAGATTTTAAAATTTCATTATCAATAATTGATTTTCTTATTGATGAGCTTGATACTCTCTCTTCATTTAAGGTGTGTTTCCTCTCAATATTTAATGAAAAAAAGCCTTTATCTGCGTAGTCTTTTAATTCATTTATATTTCCAGTTTGATTATGTCCAAATTTAAAATCTTCACCAACAGTAAGTGATTTAATATTAAGCTTTTTAATTACCAGATCTTCGATAAAGTCTTTAGAGGTCATAGAAGCAAATTTATCGTTAAATCTTATAATTACTAAATAATCTAAATTAAACTTGCTAAGAATATCTATCTTCTTATATATAGGTAAGATTTCAAAATTTTCTCTTGTGAAAAAAACCTTAGGCAAAGGATAAAAAGTAATAAGAGCACTTTTAGAATTTTCAATTTTTGCTTGCTGAACAATATTACTTATGATTTCTTGATGTCCTATATGAATACCGTCAAAAGCACCAATACTAGCAACTATTGGAATATTAAAATTAAGGTTTTTTATATCTCTAATAATTTTCATAACATTAGTTTTTTAATTTTCCAGGAGTAATTTTAAACATATATAAAAATATAAAATATACTAATGATGCAGATATAATTATCATAAATAAGTTAGTGACTCTATGAAAGAGATCTAAGTTTAACCATACTTCTAAATTCAAATTAAAATATAAAATAAATAAACCCATAAATATAGAAGATATTATAGATTTTAATAAGATTTTAATGATGTTGGAATCTATTAATAATATTTTAGTTTTTAGTGCAGTCTTTAAAAGTAAGATAAAATTTATATAAGCAGATATTGAAGTTGCTAAAGCTAGCCCTACATGAGCTCCTTTAAATTCTGTATTTAGTAGATATAAAACAAAAAGTATATTAAGAATAAAGTTAGATATAACTGCTATAACAGCTGCTCTAACTGGATATTTTGTATTTTTTCTTGAATAATAATTAGTTATTAAGATTTTTGCTCCAATCATCCCTGGTAATCCTAGAGCGAAAGCAATAAGACTCAGGCTAGTCATATTGACGTCATTTATAGAAAATTCTCTGTATTGAAGAAGCGTTATTAAAATAGGTTCAGCTAATAATATTAGTCCAATACTAGTAGGAAATGATATTAATATTCCTAATTTTAAACCCCAATTGATTGTTGCATTATATGACTTGTTGTCTTTAGTATTGTAGTATTCGGATAATTTCGGAAGTAATACAGTAGCTACAGATATCCCAAATAAAGCTAATGGAAGTTCTATAAATCTATCTGACATATAAAGCCAACCGATGCTTCCTGTTATTAAAAAAGAGGCAATTATGGTATCAAATATAAGATTTACTTGAGTTACCGAAGAGCCAAAAATGACAGGAAGCATAAGATCTTTAATTTTTTTGATACCAGGATGATTTTTATTGTAATTAAATTTAGGAAATAGACCCATTTTTATTAAGGGTCGCAAAACAAAAATTAATTGAATAATACCTGCGAATGACAAACCCCATGCTAAAGCATAAACTGGCTCATTAAATAATGGAGAGAAAAATAATACGCTTACTATTAAAACAATATTAAGAATTGTTGGGGTTATAGCAGGAATAGAGAATCTTTCATAGGTGTTAAGTATGCTTGAAGAAACAGCAGTCAAACATATAAAAAACATATAAGGAAAAGTTATCCTAAGTAATTTGTATGATAGCTCATACTGCCCAAATTCAGAATTAACAAAGCCAGGCGCAATTAAATAGATCAATATAGGAGTTATAGCTACACCAATTATTGAAATTATAAGTAAAATTATAGCTAAGTAAGTGAAAGATGAATTTATAAATTCTTTCACGTCCTTTTCATCTTTTTTATTCTTGTAGTCACTTAATACTGGAACATATGCTGTTGATAAAGCGCCTTCGCCAAATATCCTTCTAAAAAAATTTGGAATTCTAAAAGCGACAAAAAATGCATCTAAAGCACCATTTGTATTGCTTATACATATAAATATTGCAGCATCTCTTATATACCCAAATACTCTTGAAACCATAGTAAAAATAGATACTAGAGCTGTATTTTTAAAGAATTTTTGTTTTCTTGATAGGGACATGTTGCAATTATATATAATTTTTAACTTTCTTATTGACAAATTAGTAATAAAACCTCATATTGTCGTCTTTTATTAATAAAGGTAATATTCTGATGGCAAATACTGCTCAAGCAAGGAAAAGAGCTCGACAATCTTTAGTAAGAAGAGAGAGAAATGTGGCTATGAAGTCAAAATTAAGGACATTTGTAAAGAATGTTGTTAAGGCAATTGACTCTGGAGATAAGCCTCTTGCAAGTAAAAATTATAAGTTAGCAGTGCCAGTAATAGATTCTAGTGTTTCTAAGGGAATTATCCATAAAAATAAAGCTGCTAGATATAAAAGTAGACTCAATAAACAGATAATTGAGTTAAGTTAAGATAAAATCATATTATCTCTGTGAATTACAACTTCGCTATCAAAAACACCATGTTCTTTTTTAATTTCTATTGTAGACTTACCTATAATCTTCATTAATTGTTTTGAATCATAGTTAGTTAAACCTCTAGCAATTTCTATTTTATTTGATCCACAAATAATCAGCATGTCACCTTTTTGAAAATTACCTTCAATGGATTTTATTCCAATGGGCAAAAGACTTTTTCCTGATTTTTTAATTACTTTTTTAGCGCCAATATCAACGATTAACTTTCCTTTAATTTTTAAGGAGTTTGCTATCCATTGCTTCTTTGATTTAATAGCTGAATTTTCATTATAAATAACCGTTCCAATATTTTTTTCTTTATTTAAAATCTTAATTAATATATTTTTTGTTTTTCCATTAGAAATTATGGTCCTTGTATTTGATTTTGCAGCTTTTTTAGCAGCGGTAATTTTTGTTATCATCCCACCTCTGCCAAGTGTATTATTACTTGGCCCAGCATATTTATTAAGTTTCTTATTTGTAACAGATATATTTTCAACTAACTCTGCTGATTCATTTATTTTTGGATCACTAGTAAAAAGTCCGTTTTGGTCAGTAAGAATTATTAAATTTTTTGCTTCGCTAAGATTCGCAACCAATGATGCTAATGTATCATTATCGCCAAATTTTATTTCATCAGTAGAAATTGTGTCATTCTCATTTATTATTGGGATAGTATTGTATTTAATGAGGTTAGATAAAGTATTCCTAGCATTAAGATATCTTTCCCTATCACTTAAATCTTCATGAGTTAAAAGCATCTGTGCTGTCAAAAGACCATACTTTTTGAAGGAAACTTCATATGCCTTTATTAACCCCATTTGTCCAATTGCTGCGAGCGCTTGCAATTGACTAGAAGAGTTTGGTCTTTTAACTAATCCAAGTCTATTCATGCCTTCAGCAATAGCTCCTGATGAGACAATTATGACATTAATATTATTATTAATTATTTCATTGATTTGAGACGCCCAACTTCTAATATTTTTTACATCCAGTCCTGTTGGACTTTTTGTAACCAGTGAGCTTCCAATTTTAATAACCCAAGTTTCTCTCATAATAATATTATTATTCTAGATATTTAAATTAAATTTAGCTCCAAAGCTAAAATTATTGATGATATAAATAGCATTATTATTACATAAAACATAATAACTAAGACTTTCTGTTTCCTTTTTAGATTTAAAAGTTCTTCTTTTAATTTATTTTCTAATATTTCAATATCAGATTTTTTTTTAACAGTATTTTCCCAAGATTTCTCATTTATAATTAACGAATCACTTTCTATTGAATTAGATTTATTCTTTGTAACTTTTTCTATTTTATCTGAAAATGTATCATGCTTTTTAATTACATCATTAATATTAGATGCTTTCTTATGGAGTGCATTAATCGATGATTCCAAGTCTTCTAAATTTTTTTTACTATAGCGCATAATTTTAAAGTCTTTTTACAATTATATTAATACAAATATCTAAAAAATTCTCTTAATTAGTTTTTAACTTATTTAACTCTCTATATATATACGTTTTCAACTCATCAATACCACTATTGTTCACCGTTGATGTAAAAAATACGTTGTTTTTATCGTATTTTTTAAATATTTCTTCTTTTAATACATCTAGATCTTTTTTAGGCAGTAAATCTATTTTATTAAATATTATATATTGTGTCTTTTTGCTTAAATTTTTATCAAACTTCTTCAACTCAAGGTTAATTTCCGACAATTCATTATCTATATCCTTATCTTCAACATTTTGTATATCGACAACATGCAGAAGAACATTAGTTCGTGATAAATGCTTAAGAAATTGTGTTCCTAAGCCTATACCTTCTGCAGCACCTTCTACCAAACCTGGAATATCTGCAATTACATAGCTTTCTCCAAAACCTATATTTACCACTCCAAGAGAGGGACTTATGGTTGTAAATGGATAATTCGCAACTTTTGGTTTAGCCCTTGTCATTGCTCTCAGGAGTGATGATTTTCCGGCATTTGGTTTTCCAAGGAATCCAGCATCAGCAAGTAATTTCAACTCTAATTTTAAACTCAGTTCTTCACCCTCAGAACCCTTGGTTGCTTTTCTAGGAGCTCTATTAGTTGAGGATTTAAATCTTAAATTTCCAAAACCATGTTTTCCGCCTTTTGCTACTAGCAGTCTTTCTTCATCATTTATTAATTCACTAATTAAAACTCCATTATCAGCATTACAAACAATTGTTCCTAAGGGAACCAAAATATCAAGATCATCTCCTTTCCGGCCAGTTTTATTTTTACTCATCCCACCTTCACCATTTTGAGCTTCAAAATTCTTTTGTGTTCTAAAGTCTGCTAAAGTATTTAAGCTTTTTGTTCCTTTTAAGTAAATACTTCCACCATCACCACCATCACCACCATCAGGTCCGCCAAATTCAATATATTTCTCTCTTCTGAAACTCGCTATTCCATTTCCGCCCTTACCAGCCTTCACTTCTATTTGAACTTCATCAACAAATTTCATAATTATGTATCTCGGTTAAATATATAGGTATTATTATACGATAAACGTATAAAATAGGATTTTAAATATGAAGAGTAATCTGGAAAACTTAATTTTTATGCAGAAATTATACTAACAAATTTTTTATTTTTCGGGCCTTTGATTGAAAATTTGACATGTCCAGCTGATTTAGCAAAAAGGGTATGGTCTTTACCACAACCAACATTTTCACCTGGATGTATTTTTGTACCACGTTGTCTGATTATGATGTTACCGGCTTTAACAAGTTCTCCACCATACTTTTTAACACCAAGTCTTTTAGACTCCGAATCTCTACCGTTTCTGGTACTTCCGCCTGCTTTTTTATGAGCCATTTGTTAACCCTCAGCTATATTAGTTATTTCAACTTGTGTAAAACTTTGTCTGTGACCTGCTTGTCTCTTGTAATGCTTTCTTCTATGAAACTTAATTATGCTAACTTTTTTATCTCTACCTTGAGATTTAACAACACCTTCAATTTTACTTTTTTCCAAAAAAGGTTTTCCAATAGTAACTTTTCCATTATTAGAAATTAAAAGGATTTTATCAAAAAGAACTGTATCCCCTTCGCTTTGATCTAATTTTTCTATTTGGATTGTGTCACCTTTAGAAACTCTATATTGTTTCCCACCGGTACTTATAACAGCATACATAGTATTCTCTTTAAAATTTACATATTAGGCTGTGTATTCTACATTTATGCAAAATATAGGTCAATGTATTGTTAAGAATATAATGATATTTTGTTATAATTACCCCAAAATAAATGAATTACTACAAATTTAAGGCCTTCTCATGGATTACAATACTATAAGCAATAGTATGCAAGATGAAATTTCAGATATTAAATCTTATATAGAGCAATATTTAGAGTCTGATATTGAGTTAATAGAAAAGGTATCTAAATATATAATAGACGCACCCTCAAAAAAGATCAGACCAATTTTGGTAGCAATAATAGGTAAAGCGCTAAATTTAGAAAAAGAGAAATCTTATAAATTAGCAGTAATTATTGAGTTTATTCACACGGCAACACTTTTGCATGACGATGTGGTTGACCTGTCTGGTAAACGTAGGGGCAAAGATACAGTAAATAAAGTATGGGGTAATGAAGCTAGTGTTTTAGTCGGTGATTTTTTATATTCTAGATCATTTGAGATTATGGTGGAGCTAGATAATATGGAAATTATGAAAATTTTATCTCATGCAACAAACACAATAGCGAAAGGAGAAGTTTTACAACTAATGTGTGTCGATCAAGTAGATACAAATGTAGATCAATATTTAAAAGTAATACAGTACAAGACCGCAACCTTGTTCGAAGCTTTATGCGAGTGTACGGCTGTTCTAGCTAATTGTGATGATGATGTAAGAGAAAATCTTGCCATGTATGGTAGGAACATTGGATTAGCATTCCAAATATCAGATGATGTTTTAGATTATACGGCTGAATCAAACGAGCAGATTGGAAAAAATATTGGTGATGACTTAAGCGGAGGTAAGATAACTCTACCCTTTATTTATGCTTTTCAAAATTGCGCAGAAGAAAAAAAACATATTTTGAAAAATATCATTCAAAATAGAAAAATTGAAGATTTTATGATTTTAAGAGATATAATTTTTGAAACAGATTCAATAAGACTCACAGAACATAAAGCAAAAGAGTATGTGAGTTTAGCTAAGAAAAATTTAAAAGTAGTCGAAAATTCTGAAATAGGTTCCTTATTAAACTTTCTTGCAGAATTTTCTATAAACAGAAAAAGATAAATTATTTTATTCTTTTGTTTTTTCTTCAGCAGCAGGTGCTTCTTCAACAGGTGCTTCAGCAGCAGGTGCTTCTTCAACAGGTGCTTCAGCAGCAGGTGCTTCTTCAACAGGTGCTTCAGCAGCAGGTGCTTCTTCAACAGGTTTTTTACTTGGAGATATCTTTATAAGCTTCTCTGTCAATAAGATCTCTACTTTTTCTTTTTCTGTTAAATATTTTTTATCTTTATTTTGAACAGCATACCTACCTGACCTTTTTTTATAGATAGTGTAATTATCTGTTTTTTTAATCAATTCCATCAATATTTTCCTTAAAATAATGCTTTGTTCTATTTGCATAGTTTACAAGCAGTAACATTATGGGCACCTCTACAAGTACACCTACAACAGTTGCCAGTGCTGCCCCAGAGTCTAATCCAAATAGACTTATTGCAACAGCTACCGCTAATTCAAAAAAATTTGATGTTCCAATTAGGGCTGCTGGAGCTGCTACATTATAAGGAATAGATAGTTTAAATGCTAGAAAATAAGTAATTGCAAAAATACCAATAGTTTGAATTATTAGTGGTATAGATATTAATAGGATCACAAAAGGTTTGTCGTTAATCTTGTCTGCCTGCAGACCAAATAAAATAATTACTGTAATTAGTAACCCCATGATAGAAAATGGCTTTAAGTTTTCAGTAAGTTTATTTATTTTATCTTTTTGATTATCTAAAAAAATATACCTAGTTATCATTGCTATAAGTAAGGGGAAAATAATATACAAAACAACAGAACCAATTAAAGTGTCCCAAGGAATTGTTATACCAGTAATACCTAGAAGTAATTTTGTAATTATTGGAAATGCTAGAATTAAGATTAAGTCGTTAATTGAAACCTGAAGTAAAGTATAGTTTGCATTTCCATTCACAAGTTTTGACCAAATGAAAACCATTGCGGTACAAGGGGCAACACCTAACAAAATCATTCCTGCAATATAACTATTAGCATCTTCAATCGTTACATAGTCATTAAAAATATAATGAAAAAATAGTATACTTATACCTGCCATACTAAAAGGCTTTATAATCCAATTCATAAATATTGTTAAGTAAAGACCATTTGGATTTTCCCAGATTTTTCTTATACATTTAAAGTCAATGCTAAGCATCATCGGATAAATCATGATCCAAATTAGTACGGCAATAACTAAATTGATATTTGCATAATTTAGATCAGCAATATTTATAAAAGTTGTATTAAAGTTATTACCAAGAAATAAGCCTAATATTATTGATAAACCTACCCAAACACTAAGATATTTTTCAAAAATTTGCATATTGATAAGATTCCTATCCTTTTATTATACATAAAAAATGGGGTGTATAATCACCCCATTCCTTTAAGCTTATTAAAAATAAAGTTTAAGTTATTTCATTTTTGATGGAGATTTATCGCCAACAATTAAGGATAAGTCTAAAACTTTTGGATTAAGCTTTGTACGCTCTGCAGAAGGCATAGGTATTAAGCCTTTTTCGCTTAAATAGCCACCATCACCTGACGCTGCATCACTTACGAACATTTCAACATATTCCATCATTCCAGGTATCGCTCCAACATGAGCATTTTTAATATAAAAGAATAATGGTCTTGAAACAGGATAATCACCCGATGATATACTTGCCATATCTGGTGTAACTCCATTCATCACAGTTCCTTGTATTTTATCTCTGTTTTGCTCCAAGAAACTAAAACCAAATATGCCTAATGCATTTGGGTTAGAAACTAATTTTTGAACAATTAGGTTATCGTTTTCACCAGCTTCGATAAATGCTCCATCTTCTCTAACAGTATGACATTTTGATTTATATTCTTTCTTATTCTTTTTCTTTAAAGCTTTGATCCATTTAAATTTTTTACAACCACCTTTTTCTAAAGCTAATTCAGAAAAAGCATCTCTAGTACCAGATGTTGGAGGCGGGCCTAAAACTTCAATTTTTGCAGCAGGAAGTTCTGGGTTAACATCCTTCCAAGTCTTATGAGGATTTGGAATAAATGATTCAGATCCGTCAGGATTAGGAATTTCTTTAGCTAAGCCTAAATATAAATCCATGCGAGTCATTTTGTAAGGTGCTGCTGATTTAGAATTTGCTATAACGATTCCGTCATATCCAACTTTAACTTCAGTAATATCACCAACGCCATTTTTACGACATCTTTTAATTTCTTTTGTTTTAATTGCTCTTGATGCATTTGTAAAATCAGGATGCTGTGTTCCAACACCAGCACAGAAAAGTTTTAATCCACCACCAGAACCAGTAGATTCGATTTTAGGTGTTTTATAATCTGTTGATTTCCCAAATTTTTCAGCTACAACGATAGCAAAAGGGTAAACTGTTGATGATCCAACAATATTAATTTGGTCCCTTGCATACGATGTTGGAGCTGTAACTGCAACTATAAGAGCTAGTCCAAGTATTTTTTTTAACATTTGTTATCTCCGGTAAAGGTAAATTTATATATGTAATATATATTTTTTGTTTTAAAGCGAATAGGAATATCCCATATTAATATGACAAATTTATTAAGAAAATTGCATGTCATAAAAATTTAACAAAATATTAAGATTGCCGTAACAATGAGAGCATAATATCTCACTCGTACGTTTAAAGTGCACTAGTTTGTATGGTACTAACCATATAATTATACATATAAAAATTAATTTTTCTTAGGAGAAAGGGTATGAAATCAAAATTATTACTACCTGTTTTTGCAATGGTAGCTATTATGATTCAACCTGCTTATTCTGTTACAGAATCCGAATTTTATGAAATGCAAGAACAATTGCAAAATGCTTTAATGAAAATTCAAGCACTTGAGCAAGTTCAAAAGTCAAAAAGTTCTGGTAAAAAAAGCGGTGTTGTTAAAACAAAATCAAAGTCAGGTTTAACAATCAATACATCTGGCGGTGGTATCAAAGTTAAGTCTGGAAAACAAAAATTTTCAATTGGCGGACGTTTAATGATGGATTATGATTCTATGGATTCTGGACATCAAACTGAAAATAAATCATTTTCAGATATGGAATGGCGAAGAACAAGGGTCAACATTAAAGGTTCTGTAAATAAGCATTGGTCTTATGTTGCAGTTTATGACTTTAACTCTGAAAAAGACTCAGCTAATCTGGATGAAGGTTATTTAAAGTATGATACAAAAAAAGGATTTTATATTACAGCTGGTAAAACTAAAGCTGACATGATGCTGGAACAAAGAACTTCATCAAAATGGATCTCAACAATTGAAAGAGGTCTTTTAAATGCGATGAATGAAAAAGTTAACTACTTAGTTGGTAAACCAGGAGACGGTGCTGGTGTAAAATTAGGTTTTTACGATAAAGCAAGTCGTTTCTCTGGAGCGGTATCTGTTTTTGATGCATATAAAAACGATACAGACGATGATAATGATATGATTTGGCATACAACAGCAAGGCTTAACTACTCACCAAAAATGGGTAAAAACCAATTTGGTCACCTCGGTATATCTTACGGTATTGCTGATTACAAAGGTGAGACATCAAGTGCATCTCTACAACTTGGCATTCACCAAGGTGATAAAACAACTTTGGCAGATGCAGCCGCTGGTGATATTACCAACTTAGGTGTTGAATTAGCATACGTTGCAGGACCAATGTCTTTCCAAGCTGAATACTTTGACAATGAAACAGAACTAGAAGATGGTACTAAAGGTTTTGAGTGGGACGGCTTTTATGTTCAAGGTTCATATGTGTTAACCGGTGAAACAAGAGGCTATAAATGGAAAGGTGCTAAGTTTGATAAAATCAAACCGGCAGGAAAAAATGGTGCTGTTGAACTAGTTTTACGTTATGAAGACATTTCAATTGATGATGCTGATGAAGGAACAGTTGCAGCAAATGAAGTTGATGTTGATAGAACTGTTATCGGTTTAAACTGGTATGTAACTAAAACAGTCAAATTCATGGCGAACTACTCAACAGTTAGTTTAGATAATGAAGTGAACCCAGGTGGGACAACTGAAGATCTAGATAGTTTCCAACTTAGAGCTCAATACGCGTTTTAATCATTAATCTCCTAATGATTTAAAAGACCACTATTCAGGGATGAATGGTGGTTTTTTTTATTAAGCAAATAATTAAGATAACAGATATAATAAAAAAAATACCACCGTGGCTAGCAGTGGTATTTATATAAGTAGTACAAATGATTATAAGACTTATTATTTTATTAAAGATTATTAGGAGGATTTATGAATCTTTAATGCGTGTAATTTAAACGATATTTATTACATAAAAATTATAAAAATATTAAGAAATGATGAACTTTAATGACGAAATCTTCAAAAATCTTTGCGTAGTTTCAGCTCCTTCTGGAGCAGGTAAAACTAGCTTAATCAAAAAAATATCTTCACATAAAAATATATCAGTCAGTATTTCTGAGACCACAAGAAATCCAAGAACAGGGGAAGTGGATGGAGTTGATTACATATTTGTAAAAAAAAGTGATTTTGAATTAAAAATTAAGAATGAGCAATACATAGAATATGCCCAAGTACATAGTAATTATTATGGAACAGTTTTAGATTCTGTCGTGCAGTTATTACAAAAAAATATAATAGTTATACTTGAAATAGATTATCAAGGAGCTGAAACTGTTAAGAAGCAATTGCCTCAATCAAGAAATATATTTGTGCTGCCACCATCATTGAAAGTGCTTGAAAAAAGATTAAGAGAAAGAGCTACAGATAAGGAGGAAGTTATCCAAGAAAGAATGAAAAATGCAAGAATCGAACTTAGTAAAGCGAAAAACTATGACTATATATTAGAAAACGATGATTTCGAGCTCGCTGAAAAAAAATTATTAGCTTATGTGCTCGACGTTAACATGGATGTAGATGAGAAAGTAAGGAAAGAACCTTTGATAGATAAGAATTTTTAAAGTATCATTAAATAATAATATTAATAGAACAATAGGTAATGCAGATGGCTAGAATCACAGTAGAAGATTGTTTAGAAAAAGTTAATAATAGATTTCATTTGGTTAGAGTTGCTAGCAAAAGAGCAAGACAAATAATGAATGGTAAAGAACCAACATTAGAGTGGGATAATGACAAGGCTACTGTTTTAGCATTGAGAGAAATAGCAGCAGGTAATATTACTGAAGAAATGTTAGATGAAAAGCCAGTTATTAACGAGGAAGAGGGATTATTTGAGCAAACAGAAATAGATGCCGAAATTGGCGAACTATTAAATGCAGATACTTCTGAAACTCAAGATGAAATAGAAGCAAAATCTGAAAATGCACCTGAGGCCGATGAAAATAAAAGTGAGGCCAAAGCAGACACAGAAAATACAGAAATACTTTGAAAAGGATAGATATATGATATGGCTGAAAATTCAAATTTAAAAACAAATAATTTGAATCAGCAAAGTTCGTCTAATCCCGCGCTAAATAATCTCTTAAAAAAATCTAAGTTATATCTAAAAACAAATCATATTATCTTGATTAGAGAAGCTTATGCATTTAGTAATGAAAGTCATCAGGGGCAGCTTCGTAAGAGTGGCGAAGCATACATAAATCACCCTTTGTCTGTGGCAGCGATTCTTGCAGAAATGAAAATGGATGCAGTAAGTATTGCGGCTGCAATTTTGCATGATGTTGTTGAGGACACGGCAGCGGGAAAAGAAGATATTGAAAAAAGATTCGGCTTAGAAATAGCTAACATTGTAGATGGTGTTAGTAAGATTGATAAAAACATTAAATTTCTTTCGAGAGATGAGGCACAGGCAGAAAACTTTAGTAAAATGATGTTAGCCATGTCTGATGATTTAAGAGTTATTCTAGTTAAGCTAGCTGATAGATTACATAATATGCGAACTTTAGATTGTTTATCAAAAGAAAAAAAAATTAGAATTGCTAAAGAGACCTTAGAAATTTATGTTCCTATAGCTTTAAGACTAGGAATGAATAAACTAAGGCTAGAATTAGAAGAAATTTCTTTTAGAACTATAAATCCATTACGTTATAAAATTATTGTTAAAGCCGTTGAGAACCATAAAGGTAATAAGATAAAATTTTTAGAAGATATAAAAGACAAAATCCAGGAAAGACTCGGCGATATAAATATAAAAGCAAAAATATACGCTAGGCAAAAAAATCCATATAGTATTTACAAAAAAATGAAAAAAAAGAAGCTGAGCTTTAATGCTGTTTATGATATTTATGGTTTACGAGTAGTTACCGAAAAAATTGATGACTGTTATAGAGTTTTTGGAGCAAGTCATAATTTGTTTAAGCCTGTTCCAGGTAAGTTTAAAGATTATATAGCCATTCCAAAGTCAAATGGATATCAAGCTCTTCATACAGTTTTATTTGGGCCAAATGCAATACCAATAGAAATTCAAATAAGAACCAAGGAAATGGATCAATTTGCGGAATCTGGAATTGCTTCGCATTGGCAATATAAAACGGGTGGGCATTCGTCAGCTCAAGCATATGCGAGAGATTGGCTGCAGAAAATCATTGAAATGAAGCAAAATACTTCTAACTCCATTGATCTTCTTGAAAATATAAAAGTTGATTTATTTCCAGATGAAATATATGTATTTACTCCAAAAGGGGAAATAAAAGAGTTACCTTACCGAAGTAGCGTAATAGATTATGCCTATTCAGTTCACTCTGACGTAGGAAACAAATGTACGGCAGCAAAGATTAATGATCTAGATGTTCCACTCAGCACCAAACTGTCATCTGGCCAAACTATACAAATAATTACAACACCACTTGGGAAGCCTCATCCATCTTGGCTGGAGTTTGTTGTAACAGCAAAAGCTAGGTCAAATATAAAAAGTTATTTAAAAAATATGCAGGCAGAACAGGCCTCAGATTTAGGGTTAAGGATACTTGATAAAGCTCTAAATGATTACGGCACGTCATTTACAGAAATCCCATATGAATCTATAAGAAGATTATTAAATGAATATAATTTAAAAGATGAGAAAATTTTCTTTATTGAAATAGGCCTTGGAAATATTTCCCCTCATTTAGCTGCTCAAAGGATTGCTAATAAAAAAAGTTTTGTTAAAGAAAAGTATGATAGCTTTGTGTCAAAGTTGCTTGGTGCCAGAGCAAATGAACTTATAGCCATTAAAGGGACTGAAGGTTTAGTTTTAAACTATGCAAAATGTTGCAGACCGATCCCAGGAGACGATATTGTAGGACTCACTTCTTCAGGCAACGGGTTCGTAGTACATAGATCCGTTTGTCATAATATAAAAAAATCAAGGTCAAATAGAATTTTTATAGAATGGTCAGACGAAGTTAGTGGTGAGTTTCAAACACAAATACGTGTTTTTTCAGAAAAGCAGAGAGGTGTTTTAGCGAATGTAGCTGGTGTAATCTCTCGCCTTTCATGTAATATTGAAAATGTTAAGTTTGACGAAGTTCAAAACCCCTACGCATCTTTTGTTTTTACAATAGATGTTAAGAATAGAAAGCATTTAGCAGATTTAATTAAAGAACTTAAAAAAGTTAAAAATATAAATAAAGTAATGAGGACAATTGGGTAATGACAAAAAAATATATACATACAGAAAAAGCACCTGCTGCTATAGGAGCTTATTCACAAGCAGTTAATGTTAACGGAATAGTTTATCTTTCTGGTCAGATTCCATTAGACCCTGAAAAGATGACTTTAGTTTCAGAAAATATAGACCAACAAATTGAGCAAGTTTTTGCTAATCTTAATCAAGTTTTATTGGCATCATCATCATCATTAGATGGCATAATCAAATTAAATGTATACTTAACAAATTTAGAAAATTTTTCAAAAGTAAATGAATGCATGGAAAAAATATTTAATAAACCTTATCCAGCAAGAGCTGCGATTGGTATTAAGGATCTTCCAAAAGGCTCTTTAATAGAAGTAGATGCAATTGCACTAGCAAAATAAATTATATGAGTATTGACCTTTTAGATCTTAAAGGAGTAGGCGAAAAGGGACTTATAAAATTAAATAAAATAGGTGTTAGAACAGTTGAGGACTTATTATTTCATTTACCAATAAGATACCAGGATAAAACCAAGCTATCTAAGATATCAGGTTTAGAAGAAGGTAATAAATATTTTGTTGAAGGAATTGTAGAAAAATCAAATATTACTTTTTATAAAAAAAGAATGTTCTTAGTTAGAATATCTGACTCCACAGGATTTATACAATTGAGATTTTTTTATTTTAATAAAAGCCAAATGAATAATTTTTCTGAAGGAAGAAAAGTTAGATGTTATGGGGAATTAAGATTAGCTAATAAAGTAAAAGAAATGATTCACCCTGAATGTGAATTTTTTGATCAAACTGATATTCCTGAATTGGAGCAACATTTAACACCAATATATCCTATAACAGATGGCCTTCATCAATTTAGAATAAGAAACTTTATAAAACAATCTTTATCCTTATTAAAGTCCAGAGAAATTTTTTTTCCAGAAATATTACCAAAAAAAATTTTAGAAAAATATAATCTCATAGATATAAATTCTGCGCTTTTGAATATTCATAATCCCAATAAAAATATTAGTTATGAAGAAATTACGAGTTCTGATAACGAAAATAAAAAGAGATTAGTTTTTGAAGAGCTTTTGGCTCACCAGCTAATATTTAAAAGAATAAGAGCTCTTAATAAAAGACTTTTATCTTTTGAGTTAAATGATAATGATAAGCCTATAAAAAAATTAATTAATAATCTTCCATTTAAGCCAACAAAATCACAATCAGAAGTAATGAAAGAAATTATTACTGATATGCAAGAAAAAACTCCAATGATGAGGCTAGTTCAAGGAGATGTTGGTTCCGGAAAAACCTTAGTTGCATTATTTGCGGCTTTACATGCTATTAGTAATGGCTATCAAGTTGCATTTATGGCACCAACAGAAATTCTTTCTGAACAACATTATCAAAGTATAAAATTAATGCTTAAAGAATTTAATATTAATATTGCACTTTTATATAGCGGTATAAGAGCTAAAGAAAAAGAAATGATTATAGAAGATATAAGATTGGGAAATATAGATTTGATTATAGGAACTCATGCGTTAATTCAGAATCAAATTAAATTCTTTAATTTAGCTTTGGTAATAATCGATGAACAACATAAATTTGGGGTTCATCAAAGAATGACATTATCAACAAAAGGAAAAAAATCTTCTACTTATCCTCACCAACTGATTTTAACAGCCACACCTATTCCAAGAACATTAGCAATGACTTTATATGGAAACTTAGATTATTCAGTTATAAATGAAATGCCTAGGGGTAGACAAGTCATCGATACTATAGCTTTACCAGAAGACAGAAGAAGTGAAATTATGAAAAGAATTATTATAAAATGTAAAGAAGGAGATCAAGTTTACTGGGTTTGCCCATTAATAAATGAATCAGAAGTACTTGAGTGTAAAGCAGCAATAAATACTTTTGAAGAATTAGACGCTGAGCTTAAAGATATTAACATTGGCTTGATTCATGGAAGAATGAAAATGTTAGAAAAAGAAAAAGTTATGGGTGATTTTAGAAATAAGAAAATTGATCTTTTGGTTTCAACTACAATTATAGAAGTTGGCCTAGATGTTCCTAATGCCACAGTAATGATTATAGAGAACTCAGAAAGAATGGGACTATCACAACTTCATCAATTAAGAGGAAGAGTAGGAAGAGGAAATAAAAAAAGCACCTGTATATTAATATATAAATCAGGGTTAAGTGAAATCGCAAGAAGTAGAATAGATATTTTAAGAAGATGCAGTAATGGCTTTGATATTGCAAGGGAAGACTTGGATATAAGAGGTCCAGGAGAAATATTAGGGAAAAAACAGAAAGGTGATATAAATTTTAAAATTGCAAATATAACTCGAGATTATAAATATATAAAAGATACTAAGGAGTGTGCAGAAAGTATTTCAAATAGAACCTCTGAAAAATTAGCAAAAAGATGGATAAATGAAGAAATAGAAATTGGAAAAGCATAAATCTATAGTTCTAAGATAGTTTTTAACATTTCCTTGTTAGTAGGATTTATTGAGATAAGTACATTATTATGAGGAAATTCTTCTTTTATTTTCTTACTAATTCTTTCATTTCCTGAAATGAAAATAATATGTCTAGAAATTGTAAACTCTAAAATATTTTTTATTTTTATAAAGTTATTGAGTATTTCTATACTAGTTATGCAAACATGTGTGAAGTTTGGCATATTATCTAGAGTTAATTTATCAATATTTTCTGGTAAATATCTCCCATAGACATTTATGTCGTTAAGTACCGTATTATTTCTTGATAAATGTTTATGTAGATAGTTTCTTCCCTCTAAGCCTTTAATAATGACAATTTTTTTATTATTAATATTATTTTCTACAATTTCTTCTAAAAGAGATTCACTTGTAAAATTAAATTTTGGGACTATGTCTACATTAATATTAAAAGTATTTAGTATTGTTTTTGTTGATTCTCCGATAGCAGCAATTTTTTTTCCATTAAAATTAATATCTTCCCAATTTTTCATAAGTGATGTCACAGAGTTCTGACTTGTGAATATTACAAAATTTGATTTCTCAAAATTCTCTTCATCTTCTTTTTTGATTTGAATATTTTTTATTCGTATTACAGGAAATATGGAGTTCTCAATATTTTTTTCCTTTAAAAGATATGAAAATTTCTTTGATTGTTCTATTTGTCTTGTTATTAATATATGCATATTATAATAATTCCCTAGCTCCTTTCTTCTCCAAACCTATTGCAACACTCAGACCGACTTTTTTTGATTCTTTTAATAAGCCTATTTCCTGATGGTAAATTTTTTTGCTACCATCAAATTTACCAACCATGGATGACACTATTATATTATCTCCATCTATTATTGCATTTGCTGCAATTGGTGAGCTACAGCTTGCGTTGAAAAATTTACTAACTTGACGTTCTGCGTCTACACATAAATCTGTATTTTTATGATTTAATTTAATCATTAAATTATTTACTATAGAATTATTTTTTCTTGATTCTATACCTATAGCGCCTTGACCTATTGCTGGAACCCACACATTTTTATTTAAATATTCAGTAATTTTATTTTGTAATCCAAGCCTTTTTAATCCTGCAGCAGCTAAGATTATTCCATTTACTTCGTTGTTAAAGACTTTATTAATTCTCGTATCTACATTTCCTCTCATATCTATAATATTAATATTTGGGTAATCGTGTTTTAAATTACATATTCTTCTAACACTAGATGTTCCTATTGAAGCACCATCTTTGAAATCTGATAAGGAATTATATTCTTTAGAAATTAATACATCTCTAGAATCCTCTCTCTCTAAAACTGCACTTATCATTAAGTCGTCGTGAAGCATTGCAGGCATATCTTTCATAGAATGCACCGCTATATCACAATTACTATCTAGCAAGGATTGCTCAAGCTCTTTTAAAAACAATGATTTTCCGCCAATGTCATATAGTGGCTTATCTAAAATTTTATCGCCTGAAGTGGTTATTTTAACTAATTCAATATGTATCGAATTATCAATATTCTTGAGCAATTCGCTAACTTTTCTTGCTTGCCACAATGCTAAAGGGCTTTTTCTAGTTGCAATTCTTATAATTTTTGGCATTAAACTTTCGTTCATATTGTAAACTTAATGTTATACTGATTGTAATTATAATAGATAGTATTTCACAATGACAAAGAATACAAAAAAACCTTGGCAGGGAAGATTTTCTGGGGAAACAGACAAGTTTGTTGAAAGCTTTACATCTTCAATTGCCTTTGATAATAGACTTTATGAATACGATATTCAGGGGTCAGTTGCGCATTCTAAAATGTTAAATTCTATAGGTATATTAAGTGATATTGAGCTTAAAGAAATTCTTACTGCTTTAGAAAAGGTTAAAGAAAAAATTGAAAGTGGAAAAGTTTCTTGGAGAGATTCATTGGAAGATATTCATATGCACATTGAGCATGAACTTATAGAAATGATAGGAGATACTGCAAAAAAGATCCATACTGGCAGATCAAGAAATGACCAAGTGGCTACAGATATAAGATTATACGTAAGAAATGAAATTATAAATGTACATGAAAATATTGTTGTTTTACAGAAAACTCTTATCAAATTAGCAGAGAAATACTCAAAAAGTATTATCCCAGGATTTACTCATTTGCAAGTAGCGCAACCAGTAACTTTTGGTTTTATTATGATGGCTTGGTTCTTTATGCTTGAAAGAGATAAGTCTAGATTTATAGATAGTTATAAAAGAGTAAATATTTCTCCACTTGGCGCAGGTGCATTATCTGGGTCATCACATAAGCTTGATAGAGAATATGTTGCAAAATTGCTTGATTTCGATGGCATTACTAGCAATTCTTTAGATAGCGTAAGTGATAGAGATTTTATTATAGAATTCATTAGTAATTCATCTTTATTAATGTCCCACCTATCTAGATTTTCAGAAGAAATTATAATCTGGGCTTCTACAATGTATAACTTTGTAGATCTCGACGACAAAGTGTGCACAGGATCTTCAATAATGCCACAGAAAAAAAATCCAGATGTTCTTGAATTAATAAGAGGAAAAACTGGAACTGTGTATGGACAGCTAATGAATATTTTAACAATTATGAAAGCTCAACCATTTGCATACAACAGAGATAATCAGGAAGATAAACCTGCGTTATTTAATTGTGTTGATACAGTAATGATTAGTGTTCAAGCAATGAACATCTGTCTTGAGAACTTAAAATTAAATGAGAAAGTTGCAAAATTTTCAGCTAAAAAGGGATACTCAACAGCAACAGATTTTGCAGACTATTTAGTCAAAAAAGAAATTCCATTTAGAGATGCGCATGAAATTGTAGGCAAAGTTGTTGCTCACGCTGTAAGCAAAAAACAAGATTTAGATGAGCTATCTATCGAGGATTTCAAGTCAGTATCATCAGTTATTGAAGAGGATATATTTGATTTTTTAAATATCGAGGGATCAGTTAGAAGTAAGAAAACATCTGGTGGAACTTCGTATGAAGAAGTTAATAAGCAAATAGAAAAAGCAAAAAATATTATTAAGGAATATGAAAAAAATTAACCAATCATTACGTACTTTGCTTTATACGGTTTTTTTAATTTTAATACAGGGCTGTGGACAGACTGGGGATTTATATTTACCGGAAGAAACGAATAACATAGTTGAAGTAAATGAATATAAAGCATAGAAATGGAATATATACTATTGATAGTATATCTGTAAAAGAGATAGCTGAAAAATTTGGAACTCCTTGTTTTGTTTACTCTGACTTATCAATATCTAGGAATTTTGAAGAAATAAGAGATGTATTTAGTGATGATAAAAAAAGTATTTATTATTCTGTAAAAGCAAATTCAAGTTTAAGTATTCTAAAATTATTATCAAGCCTAGGCTCAGGTTTTGATATTGTCTCAATGGGAGAGTTAGATAGGGTTATAAAAATAGGAGCGGACCCTAAGAAAATTGTTTACTCAGGTGTTGGAAAATCGGAAAAAGATATAAAAAGATCAATTGAGCTAGGTATATATTGTATTAATGTTGAGTCATTTTCAGAGCTAGAAAGAATAAAAAAGATAGCATCAGAGCTAAAAATTAAAGCACCAGTTGCTATAAGAGTAAATCCTAATATTGATCCAGGTTCACATGAATATATTTCTACTGGCTTAGAGTCAACTAAATTTGGTATAAATTTAAAAAATATGATGGATGCTTTTATATATGCTGACGAAGCAGAATATATGGATCTAATTGGCATTGATTATCATATTGGATCTCAGATTGAAACACTTGATCCATTCATAGAAGCAGTTAGTTCAGTAGCAAAAATTATAAAAGAATTAAAAAAGAAAGATATCAATTTAGAATTAATTGATATGGGCGGAGGACTTGGAATTGATTACGAGGGTAATAAAGTTCCATCAATGAAAGAATATGGAAATGCTTTAATTAAAGCAATAAAAGATAATAATTTAGAAGAATATAAAATCATATTAGAACTAGGAAGAAGTATTGTTGGTAATGCGGGGTATTTGTTAACAAAAGTTGAATATATTAAAAGAGATAGTGAAAAGAATTATGTAATAGTGGACGCTGGGATGGATAATTTGATAAGACCGGCATTATACGGGGCCTGGCATAATATAATATGTGCCAGCATAGATAGTAATGAAGAAATATTGTGTGATGTAGTAGGCCCAGTCTGTGAATGTGCAGATTTTCTGGGTAAAGATAGAAAATTATCAGTTAGTCAGGATGATATTCTAATAATAACTTCTTGTGGAGCTTATGCATCATCAATGGCAAGTAATTATAATTCTAGGCCAAAACCTCCAGAAGTCATGATTAAAAATAGTGAAGTTAAACTTATAAGTAATAAAGAAAGTATAGAAGATTTATTTTCAAGAGAAATAATTATTTAAATATTATGAAAAATATAAATTTTACAAAAATGCAGAGCCTTGGTAATGATTTTGTAATTATTGACCAATTAAAATCCACTTATAAAATTAGTAAAAAAGAAATTAAAAGAATTTCTGATAGAAACTATGGAATTGGCTGCGATCAATTATTAATAATTGAAAGATCTAATAAGAAAGAAATTGCCTTTAAATATAAAATATATAATAAAGATGGAAGCGAGTCTGGTCAGTGTGGTAATGGGGCAAAATGTGTAGCAAGATATTATTTTGATAAATATTGTAAAAATAAAATAGAGATAAATATTGAAACTAAAACCAGAAAAATGATTCTGCATCAGAAAAAAGATAAAAGTATTATTGTGGATATGGGTGTACCAAATTTTAAGCCAAAAGAATTTATTTCAAAAAAAACAGCTTTTATCTACTCAGCTAAAAAGTATTTTTTCAATTGTATATCTATAGGAAACCCTCACGCTGTGTTTCATATAAATAATATTAGCAAAATTGATTTAGAAGATTTTGCCAATACATTTAATAAGAAAAAATATTTTAAAAACGGCGCTAATATTAGTATTGTAGAAAATATAAACAAGAATAACTGGAGGGCGCGTATTTACGAAAGAGGTTCAAGTGAAACAATGGCATGTGGTTCAGCAGCATGTGCGATATCCGCTTCCCTCAAAGCACTTAAAGGGACCATTCTAGCTATTAATTATGTACACATGCATGGTGGCAAAGCTCAAGTAAAATGGTCTGGCAATCAATGTGATAGTATTTATTTAATAGGGAAAGCTGAATATGTATTTACAGGAAACTACATATTGTAAAATTTTATGACACTAAGAAATAAAAATAAGACAACTAAGAAGCAACTAAAAAAAGAAGATGTATTACATTATTTGTCTGAAAACCCCAACTTTATTAGTGACAATATTGATTTGTTTAATAAAATATTTTCATTAAATAGAAATAATGGAAATATTATATCTTTCGAAGATATTAGAATAAAATCTCTTATAAAAGAAAATAATGAAATTAAGAAAAAAATAAAAGAAATAGTAGAGTCTGCAAAAAACAACAAAAAAATACAAGAGAAGCTATCAAAGTTTTCAAATGAAGTAATATCTTTTAGAAAAATTAATCTTTTAGTTGATTATATAGAAGATTTTATTGATAAAGAATTCTCTTCGGTAGAGATTAAATTTAATTTAATTAAATTTAATGGGTTTTCGGATTTAGATAACAGTTATTTTACCTCAGATAAGAATTTCCTAAGTTTAATAAATAATACTTTTATTGAAAAAAAACCATTTTTAATTTCAATAGATTCAATTGAAAAGTATTCATTAGGAAAATACATTAAGAAAAAAGACTCTGTTGTTGTGTGCCCACTTGGAATTGAATATCCAATTGGAGTAATATTTGTAAAATATAAGAGTGAGATGATGGGTTTAGATCTTCAATTTGATTTGCTTAATTCATTAGCAGAGACAATATCTTATTCACTGGAACAATATATACAGAAATAATGCATGATAATAAATTAATATTTTTGCTAAAAGATTACATTTTTCATATAGAGAAAGTTATAAATTATTCACCGAATACAGTTTCCTCGTATAAAAGAGATATAATTTCTTTTATTAATTTTTGCAAAAAAATAGAAGTAGATAATGTTTCTAATATTGATGAGAAAATTATAAGAGAATTTGTTTCTCATCTTCATAGAAACTCTATTAGTCCAAAATCCATAAAAAGATTTTTATCTAGTTTAAGAGGTTTTTTTAATTTTCTTTTGAAGAAAAAAATTATAAAAAAAAATTTTGCGGAAGGTGTCAGGTCACCAAAAGCCGATAAAAACTTACCAGAAATTCTGCAACATTCTGACATTAATTTATTAGCTAATTCTGAAACTAAGAATGATAGCTACTATAAGAATAAAGATTTGTTAGCTAGAGACACTGCTATTTTTGAACTTTTTTACTCTTCTGGACTTAGATTAAGTGAACTTGCAGACATACAATTAAAAGATATCAACTTTAATGAATCATTGTTGCGAATAACAGGAAAAGGTAATAAGACAAGAGTAGTTCCAATCGGTACAAAAGCTATCTCAGCGGTAAATTTATGGATAAAAATCAGAAAGAAATATATTAATGAAGTATGTAATTTTTTGTTTACAAGTCTAAAAGGAAGTAAGATGTCTCCAAGAAATATACAGTTAAGAATGAATATTTTAGCTAAAGCATCAGGTGTAGAGCAAAGATTATATCCTCATAAATTAAGACATACTGTAGCTACTCATCTACTTGAATCCTCAGGCAATATAAGAGCAGTACAGGAATTTTTAGGTCACGAAAATATTAGTACGACACAAATATATACGCATTTGGATAACCAGTATCTAATGACGGTTTATGATAAAGTACACCCAAGGTCAAAGAAAATTATAAAAAAGGAATAGTTTATGGCTACAAAAATACCAATAGAAATTAACCTTCATCAACAGTCAGCTTATCTTACATTAAAATATGAAGAGCAATCTTTTGACTTAGCGGCTGAATATTTAAGAGTTCATTCCCCATCAGCAGAAGTTATGGGACATGGGCCTGGCCAAGAAAAATTGCAAGTTGGTAAAGAAAACGTATCTATACAAAATATTGTACCCGTGGGCAACTACGCAATACAAATTATATATGATGATGGGCATGATACAGGTATATATTCTTGGGAATACTTATACGAGCTAGGATGTGGATACGCAGATAAATGGAATAGTTATCTGCAGAGATTAAAGGAAGCGGGATATGAGCGAGTCAAACAATAAAAATAATGCAAACTTTGGACGTAAAAAAGTTACAGAAAAAGAGAAAGTAACACTAGTAAATAATGTTTTTACATCTGTAACAAAAAGATATGACTTAATGAATGATTTAATGTCATTCGGAACGCACAGGGTATGGAAAAAATATTTTTTACTATGTTCAAGTATAAAAAATGGGCAAAAAGTTCTTGATTTAGCAGCAGGAACAGGTGATATAACCAAGCTAATTAGTGAATCTGTTGGTGAAAAAGGTTCCGTCATTTCTTGTGATATAAATTATGAAATGTTGGCTCAAGGTAGAAATAATCTTATAGATAAAGGAATTTTAAATAATGTGTATTATGTGCAATCAGACGCACAAGCATTATCATTTGCAGAAAATAGCTTCGACCATGTGACAATGGCGTTCGGACTTAGAAATACTGCGAATATAACAAAAGCGCTTGACTCGATATATAGAATTATTAAACCAGGAGGATCTATACAAGTATTAGAATTTTCTAAAGCCGAGAAATTAATTGAGAAGCCATATGAAATATTCTTAAATAACTTTGTTCCTTTTTTAGGAAAACACATTGCTAAAGATGAAGATAGTTACAAATATTTATCTGAATCAATTGCTATGCACCCATCACAAGAAGAATTAATAAAGCTAATGAATGAAAGTAAATTTAAGAAGTGTAAATATAATAATTTGTCTTTTGGTATTGTGTCAATTCATAAAGGATATAAATTATAAATGATTATAGAAAAAATAAATAAATTTTTAGAAGTTGCAATCGAACACAGTAATTTAGATAAAAAAGAATTTTCTACTTTGAATGGAAAAATTATATCTATTATCCTAAGTAATACTTCAACAGTAATCTACATAAGTTTATACGAAAGTAATATAAAAATATTAGAAGATAAAGAGGAAGAGCCAGATTTAATTCTAGAAGGAAGTCCAATCGCTTTTTTAAATTATTTTAATAATTTAGGCGAAAGTCATTCAATCAAAATATCAGGAAATGCTTCCTTAGCTGAGAAATTCTCACAAATCGTATCAAAAATAAATATAGATTGGGAACAAATTATATCAGAATACACAAATGATGAGTTTGCCTTTTACTCATCAAAATTTATGAATTTTTTTAAAAGCAAAACAATTGAAATTGAAGAAAGTTTGCTGAGGAATTCTAAAGAATATTTTCGTGATGAAACAGACATCTTACCATCAAAAGAAGATATAAATGATTATATAGAAGATGTCGATGATTTAAAAAATAAAATAGAAGTGATAGAAGTAAAATTTAACAAAATAAAATGAAGCAAATATTGAGATTAATAAAAATTTATATAATCATAATGAGAAATTCATTAGATAAAGATTTGTTTAATTTTAAATATTTGTGGCTAATGAAATTTTCCAGAGTTTTTTTTCCAAATTTGTGGTTTAGAAATTCTTCCTTAAGTAGAGGGGAAAGGATTAAAAATACGTTTGAAGAATTAGGCCCAATATTTGTTAAGTTAGGACAAACTATATCTACTAGAAAAGATTTACTTCCTGATGATATAGCTGAGGAATTGGTGAAGTTGCAAGATAAAGTAACACCTTTCCCAGGTGAGCAGGCTAAACAAGCAATCGAATTAGCATTAAATGACAAGGTAGAAAATATATTCGATGATTTTGATATTAAATCTTTAGCGTCAGCCTCAGTTGCACAAGTTCATGCTGCAAAATTAAATAATAATGAAGTGGTGATAAAAGTATTGAGACCGGGTATTGAAAAGCTAATAGTGAAAGATATAAACTTGATGTTTTTCATTGCAAAAACTATAGACAAAGTTTGGGAAGAATCAAAAAGATTAAAACCAGTAGAAATTGTTAGTGAGTATGAAAAAATAATATTTGGAGAGTTAGATCTTGTAAAAGAAGCTTCAAATGCAAATTTGTTAAAAAGAAATTTTACAGATTCTACTTATTTATACGTACCTGAAGTATACCTTGAATATACTAGAACAAATATTCTGGTTATGGAGAGAATTTTTGGAATTCAAATTAGTGATAAAAAAGAGTTAAAAAATAAAAAAATAAATATAAAGAGGTTGGCTGAGAAAGGAACAGAAATTTTCTTCACACAAGTTTTCCAACATAACTTCTTCCATGCTGATATGCATCCTGGCAATATATTTGTATCCTATGAAAATCCAGACGATCCAAAATACTGTGCTGTAGATTTTGGAATAATGGGATCTCTATCAGACAGCGATCAGAAATACTTGGCTTTAAATTTCCAGGCATTTTTTCAAAGAGATTACAAGAAAGTTGCTGAGCTGCATGTTGATTCAGGATGGGTAGGAGAGAACACTAGAATTAGTGAACTAGAAAATTCAATAAGAAGTGTTTGCGAACCCATATTTGAAAAACCTTTAAAAGACATATCCTTTGGTAATGTTTTGTTACAGTTATTTTCTGTCGCAAGGCAATATGATATGGAGGTGCAGCCGCAATTAGTCTTACTTCAGAAAACTTTATTGAATATAGAGGGGCTTGGAAGAGACTTATATCCTGACCTTGATTTATGGGTTACCGCAAAACCTTTTTTTGAAAAATGGGCAAAGGACAATATGGGAATCAAATCCATAATAAGAAAGATATCAAAAAATAGTCCTATGTTAATAAACGAAATATCTGATTTCCCAGAGACTATGTCATTAATTCGTAAAAAATTAAATGAGAACGATCTTCAGAAGGAAATAAAAAAAATGAAGTCTGATATAAAAAATTCACGCTTCAAAAATACAGTGTTATTTTTAGCGCTTCTATTAATGATTTTACTTGAAATTACTCAATGACAATGAGCTCAAATTATAACCTTAATAATCTTAATGAAGCTCAACGTGATGCTGTGTGTAATTTATCTCAAAATAGCCTAGTTATAGCCGGTGCTGGAAGTGGGAAAACTAGAGTACTTATACAAAGAATATTATGGCTAATAGAAGACAACGAATTCTCACCATTTTCTATATTGGCAGTAACATTCACTAATAAAGCTGCCAAGGAAATTAAAGGAAGATTATCAGAAAGTTTAAATACAAGTATTGAGAGTATGTGGGTTGGAACTTTTCATGGTATTTGTTACAGGATTTTAAGAGCAAATTATCAGAAAGTACTTTTGCCAAAGAATTTTCAAATTATAGATACTGACGATCAAGTGAGAATTATAAAAAGAATCATGAAAGATAATGAAATAGATAATTCCCAAATTATGCCAAAACAAGTTGCTTGGTATATCAATAAAAAGAAAGACCAAAGTGTAAGAAGCAATAGAACTAAAGATGATGATTTTATAAGTATACAATATAATAAAATTTATAAAATTTATGAAGAGTATTGTAACAGTAGTGGTCTTGTAGACTTTGGTGAGATTATCTTAAGAACTTTAGAACTATTAAAAACAAATAAAGATGTTAAATCTTATTACCATAATTTATTTAAATCAATTTTAATAGATGAGTTTCAAGACACAAATACAATACAGTATGAGTTAATAAAAATTATGACCAGTAAAGATACATCAATATTTGCAGTTGGAGATGATGATCAATCAATATATGGTTGGCGAGGAGCAAAAATTGAAAATATAGATAAGCTGCAAAAAGACTACAAAGGTACAAAAGTATTTAGATTAGAGCAAAATTATAGGTCTACAGGAAATATATTGAATGCAGCAAATAGCGTAATTTTAAATAATGACGCTAGAATGGGAAAAAATTTATGGACCGAGGATAAAAGCGGTGACCCAATAAAAATATTTTCAGCAAGTGATGAAATTGATGAAGCTAATTTCGTAATCGAGTCAATACAGAATCATATAGCAGAAGATTTTAAGAGAAATGAAATTGCAATATTATATAGATCAAATGCGCAATCGCGAGTTTTTGAAGAAAAACTCATAACGAAAGGTATACCATATAAGATATATGGAGGATTTAGATTTTTCGAGAGAGCAGAAATTAAAGATGTTGTTGCGTATATGAGAATAGCAGTAAGTAATAATGATGATAATTCTTTTGAAAGAATTGTAAATACGCCACCAAGAGGAATTGGAGAAAAAACAAAAAATTTATTAAGAGAGTTTTCTAAGAGTAAAAAATTATCACTTTATGAATCTATTCCATTTGCTATTGAGGAGTCAATTTTTACAAAAAAAGCTGGTGATTCTCTTTTACAATTTTATAATCTAATACAGATTATAAAAAGTGTTTTAGAAAAAGATGATTTGCCTTATCAGATAAATGAAATAATTAAAATTAGTCAAATAAAATCCATGTATGAGAAAAATAAGACTGAGCAAGCAAGATCAAAATTAGAAAACTTAGATGAATTAGTTTCAGCAGCCCAGGAATTTGTAAATATTGATATTGATGAAAATGAAACAATTATTGATGCTTTTTTAACACATACATCTCTGGAGTCTGGAGAAGGGCAGGGAAGTGATTGGGATGAATGTGTACAAATGATGACCCTACATTCATCAAAAGGCCTAGAGTTTCCTATCGTATTTTTAGTTGGTTTAGAAGAAAACCTTTTCCCAAGTAGAATGTCTATTGAAGAGGAAAACTTAGAAGAAGAAAGAAGGCTCTGCTACGTTGGAATAACAAGAGCTAGAAAAAAACTCTATATATCTCATGCTCAAATGCGAAGACAGTATGGATCTGAAAATTATTGTATGCCGTCAAGATTTTTAAGTGAAATGCCGAAAGAAGTTGTTGAAGAAATTGGTTATAACCCTAAAAAGTTTTTCAAGAGAGGCAATACTTCCAACATCAAAAACATATATAAAGAAAATACCATTATGGGGAAAAGAGTCGCACATAAAAAATTTGGAGAAGGCGTGGTAATATCAACAGAAGGATCTGATTCAAATACAAGAGTTCAGGTTTCTTTTGACGAGGTTGGAAGCAAATGGTTAATATTAGCAGTTGCAAATCTTGAGATAATTTAATAAAAAGGTATATCTATGAAAAGAAGAGATTTTTTTAAAAGTTTTAGTAGTATTGCTTTGCTTGGAGCACTTCCATCGGCTTTGAAAGCCAAGAATCAAAAAGCTGAGTATAACTGGAAGATGGTGACAACTTGGCCTAAGAATTTTCCAGGTTTAGGTACGGGAGCTCAATACCTAGCTGACTCAATAAATAAATTATCTGGTGGAAGAATAAAAGTTACAGTATATGGCGCTGGTGAGCTAGTACCTGCTTTTGAAATTTTCGACGCAGTCTCAAACGGGGTTGCAGAATTAGGTCATGGGTCTGCATATTACTGGAAGGGGAAAAATGATACATTCCAATTTTTTTCTACTGTTCCATTTGGTATGACAGCAAATGAAATGAACTCATGGCTATATAAGGGAGGAGGTATGGAGCTTTGGGAGCAAGCTTACTCAGATTTTAATTTACTTCCTATGGCTGCTGGCAACACTGGTGTTCAAATGGGAGGATGGTTTAACAAAGAGATTAATTCTTTGAGTGATTTAAAAGGATTAAAGATGAGAATACCAGGATTAGGTGGAGAAGTTTTAAAAAGAGCTGGTGGAACTCCAGTAAATTTGCCTGGTGGAGAGTTATTCACAGCTTTAAAAACTGGAACAATAGACGCAACGGAATGGGTTAGTCCCTATAATGATCTTGCATTTGGTTTGCACAAAGCAGCAAAATTTTATTATTATCCAGGTTGGCATGAGCCTGGAACAACGCTTGAATGCTTTGTTAATAAAGATAAATATTTAGAGTTGCCTGAAGATCTGAGAAGTATATTACTTGGTGCTTCAAAGATGGCAAATTTAGATATGCTTTGTGAAATGATTTCAAGAAATAATGAAGCACTTCAAATATTACAAGATAAACATAAGGTTGATATAAGGCCCTATCCTGATGAAGTGTTAAATGAATTGTATGAAATATCAAAAAATGTTGTAAAAGAACTATCCTCATCAAGCGACTTTGCCAAAGAGGTTTATAATTCATATTCTTCTTTTCAGGAAAAAACTAGAAATTGGAATAATATATCTCTAAAATCATACTTAAATATTAAGAAATAGAATGTCTGTACCAGAGACTATTAATAATTTATACTATATTTAAACTATAAGTAGATATTTATCTATAAAACAAATGTAAGGATGTGGGGAAAAAATGCAAGAATTACTATCAAATCAATGGTTTAACTATTCAATTTTATTACTAAACGCAATAGTGGCAGGTCAAATATTGTGGTTTGCAATTAATATCAAAAAATCTAAGTTGCTACAATATGCAATATTTACGTTAGGCATGGGTTACGCAATAGCAATTGGTGGAATATTTAAAGCCCCAGGATTCATTTTAAATCCTGAAGTAGAGGTATTTTGGTTATTTATAAACGCGTTATTTGGATTCCTTGTTATCTACTATTTTATCAAAAGCTTATCTGTGCCACCGTTAGCATCATACGCTTCAATGGTTTTTGCTTTAATCGGTGCAGTGACAGTTTTTAGTGGTATTTTAGAGTTTGGTATGAGATATATGCCGACAATTTTATTTTACACAATATGTATATATTCTGGTGTTGGATTGATTATTTATCAAATTAAAGTCGCAAAAGCCCAAAGATTACAAAAAAGACTTTCATATATTGCTGCGGGAGTAGTTTTTTCGGTAGTGTGTCTTAATGCGTTTGATACATATACTTTAGTCCGAGACACAGCATATACAGGAGTTTCAGAAGGTTGGGAAGGTGGGGTAACTGAACAGCAAGACGAACTTAGTAATTAGAAGTTATTAATCTTAACCAAAAATTTTATTTGGAAGCCACGTTGTTATTTCTGGGATAATTATAATTATAGTTATGGTTATAATTTGAATGACAATAAAAGGTATCACACCTTTATAAATCTCAACTGTATCTATATTTTTAGGTATCACACTTTTTAAATAAAATATTGCGAATCCAAAAGGTGGTGTTAAAAAAGATGTTTGAAGATTTATAGCAATTAATATACCTAACCATATTGGGTCTATACCCATAGACAAAAGTATTGGTGCAACAACTGGAATAACGACATAAGTAATTTCAATAAAATCTAATATAAATCCCAAGAGAAATATTGCAAACATAACAAGAGCTAATTTAGTATAAACATCTCCAGGCAAGCCTGACAATGCATTATTTATAAAAATATCTCCTTCCAGACCTCTGAACACAAGAGAAAATATAGTAGCTCCTATTAATAATACAAAAATCATACTGGTTATTTTTGATGCTTGAATTAGAACATCTTTTAAGATGCGAAAATTTAATTTTTTATTAATCATTGCTAGAATAGTTGCCCCTATAGCTCCAAATGATGATGCTTCAGTAGGAGTTGCAATTCCAAAAATTATGGATCCTAGGACTACAAGGATTAAAAATATTGGAGAAAATAAAGATAAAATGATTTCTTTGAAGTTAAAACTTTTTCTCTCCTTATTTTCTGGAATTAAATCTAATCGAAAGTTAGAAAGATAAATTATATACATTATATAAAACCCCACTAAAATTAATCCAGGAAAAATTGCGCCAGCAAATAAGTCACCTACTGATACACTTTCTTGTGAGAATATTCCTAACATATTTTGTGCTTCTTGATATGAAGATGAAATTACATCCCCTAGCAAAATTAAGATAATTGAGGGGGGTATAATTTGACCGAGCGTTCCAGATGCCAGAATTGTTCCCGTAGCAACTTTAACATCATATTTTTTTTTCAACATAGTAGGTAAAGACAAAAGCCCCATAGTGACAACCGTGGCGCCAACAATTCCTGTGCTTGCAGCTAGAAGGGCACCCACAATAATTACAGAAATACCCAAACCTCCCTTAATATTTCCAAATAATGCAGACATAGATTCTAAAAGCTTTTCTGCAATCTTTGATTTTTCAAGCATAATACCCATGAATATAAACATTGGGATTGCAATTAATGTCTCATTAGTAATGATTCCAAATATTCTATTTGGCAAAGCATAGAGGATAGACAAATCAAAGTTACCAGTTAGGCTGCAAATCAAGGCAAAAATTATAGATACGCCAGATAGTGTAAATGCAACTGGATAACCAAACATTAAAATAAAGATTACAAGTAAGAATAATATTAAAGCAAGCATTCTTTACTTACCCCACCTAGAATTTTTTATTAGTTCAGATAAGCCTTGTAAAAATAGAGCGAGCGACATTAGCAATATATATGTTTTTAATATATATAATATTGGTAGGCCACCAGCTTCCTTAGAGGACTCAAGAAGTAATATAGATGAGAGTACATAATTAAAGCTGGTATAAAATATTAATATGCAAGTTGGCATTAGAAAAAATATTGCACCATAAAAATTTACTAGATTTTTTTTTCTATTAGAAAATTTATTATAGAAAATATCAATTCTTACATGCATATTGTCTTTTAAAGTATATGATGCGCCAATAGTAAATATCAAAGCATGTAAATATATTGTTATTTCTTGAATAGCTATGCTACCAAAATCTAATATGTAACGCATAAAAGCAACGGCAAATGTTATTAAAATCAATGGCAGTGCAAGGTATGATGTAAGAATGCCGATTTTGTCATTAAAAATATCAATCTTTTCTGATAATTTTTTCATAAAAATTATATTTTTAATTTATAAGTTGTTTTAATTCTATCCATTAGAATTAATTTAAATTTATTTGGATCGTGTTGATGAGTTATTTCGCCATCAATAGGAAAAAATTTATCATGAAGTCTTGATAGCCAAAATCTTAATGCTGCATGCCTTAGAACTTTTGACCACATTTCTTTTTCGATAGCTTCTATCTTTCTATCTTTATTATAAGATTTAACAAGTTCATCTTGTTTTTCTATGTTTATTGTCATGTCTTTATTTAAACACCAATCATTTACAATAATTGCCAGGTCATACAAATAATATCCATTACATGCGTAGTAAAAATCTATGACACCAGTTAGATCTTCGTCAATAAACAAAGCATTATCTCTAAATAAGTCTGAATGAATTATACCTTTAGGTAATTTTTGATTTGTGCAATAAATTTGATTTTCTATTTCTTTGCTAATTAAAATCTGTTCCTCATCACTTAAAACTGTTCTAATTTTTTTTGCAGTTTCATGAAACCAATCTCCATTTCTTAAACCAGGATCATGTTTAGAAAATTTTTCAGAGTGAGTATGTATTTTTGCTATTGTAGAACCTACTTGTCTGCACATTTCTAAAGTAGGCATCTCATTTGTTATGGTTTTTCCAGGGAGTAGAGTAAAAATAGATAAAGGCTTATCTTTTATATTATGCACACAAGCATCATTTTTTGCTTTAATTGGAATAGGACACTTTATTCCATTTTTTGACAGTATATCCATCAACTCAATAGCATAATTTAGATTTAAATTTGGTTCTTCAAAAATCGTTAATATATATTTATTATGAGAAGTTGTGAGATAGTAATTTGAGTTTGTAATTCCTTCATTAATACCCTCTATTCCAACAAAATTACCTATATCGTAATGATTTAGTAATTGTTCTAGTTCTTCTTTTGTAAGTCGTGTATAAACAGACATAGGATTTTTTTAATATTTTTCAAGTGATTATAGAATATAGAACGTATGAATGGAAAACAAAAAGAAGATTATTTAGTTTTAATAGATGGAACAGCCTATTTATATAGAGCTTATCATGCTTTACCTCCCTTAAAAAATACAAAAGGTGAAAATACTGGAGCTATTCATGGATTTCTAAAGGCCATTAATAAAATAATAGAAGACTTTGATCCAAAAAATATAGGCGTTGTGTTTGATGCAAAAGGAAAAAATTTTAGACATAAAATTTATACCGAATATAAAGCTAATAGATCATCAATGCCTGAAGAGTTAGCCGAACAGATACCTAAGTTATATGAAATACTAGAATTAATGGGCCTTCCACCGATTATTATAAGTGAGGTAGAAGCAGATGATGTTATAGGAACATTGTCAAAAAAGTTTAAAAAAATTGGCGGTGTTAAAATTTTCTCAGGCGACAAAGATTTTGCTCAGCTTGTTGATAAAAATGTAACTATAATTAATCCAGTCTCTTTAGACATTATGGATGAGAGAGCAGTAAAGAAAAAATTTGGTGTAGAACCATCAAATATCATAGATTATTTAGCATTAGTTGGAGATAAGTCAGATAATATACCTGGAGTCCCTGGAGTTGGAGGCAAAACTGCCTCAAGATTAATTAATAAATATGGTAGTGCTGAAGAAATAATTAATAAGCATGAATTAATTCCTGGAAAAGTTGGCGATTCGATAAAAATATATAAAGATCAATTAAGACTTTCGAAAATTCTAGCTACTATAAAGCTAGATGTTGATATACCGTTAAATCTAAAAGATCTCATTAAGTATGAGTCAAAAAAAGAAGCTTTGATCAAAATTTATAAAAAGCTTGAGTTAAACTCTTTTTTAAAAAAAGAAATAAGCACAGAAAATCAAGAAGTAATAGAAAAAAAAGAAGATAAAAAATTATTAATTAATTATGACATCATAGTAGATAAAAAAATATTTCTAGAATTACTTAAAAGTATTGGCAAAAAAAAATTTATTTCGTTTGACCTTGAAACCACAAGCCTTGATTACATAAAAGCAGAAATTGTGGGTATTTCTATAGCAATAGACACCAAAGAAAGTTATTACATCCCACTTGCCCATGAGGATCAATTCAAATATGAACAACTGCCAATAAAATTTGTTCTAGATAAGCTAAAGCCAATTCTGGAAAATACCTCAATAAAAAAAGTTGGTCATAACTTAAAATATGATAGAAATGTTTTAATTAATTATAAAATAACCTTGAATGGTATAAGTCATGACTCAATGCTTTTGTCATATATTTTTGACTCAACTGCAATAAGACATGGGCTTGATAATGTATCAGAGAAATATTTGTCCTATAAAACTATCCACTATGAGGATATTGCTGGAAAAGGAGCAAAACAAATACCGTTTGCAAAAGTGGATATCGAGACTGCGGCAGAATATTCATGTGAAGATGCACTAGTAAGTTTGGAATTATATAATTATCTCTGGAGCAAAGTATCAAAGGATGAAAATATAACTAAAGTCTATAAAGACATAGAAATGCCGTTGCTACCAATACTTTCTAATATTGAGAGAAATGGCGTGTTAATAGATTCAAAAAAATTATTTAAATTAAGTAAAGAGCTTGAAATAGAATTACAATCTATTCAGAAGAAATGTTTTAAAATTACAAACAAAGAATTTAATTTAAATTCTCCTAAACAATTACAAGAAATATTATATGAAGATTTAGAAATACCTGTTTCGAAAAAAACACCAACAGGAAAACCTTCTACTGATGAAGATACATTGCAATTTCTTTCTGAATCTTATGAGTTACCAAAGCTAATTTTAGATTTTAGATCGTTGAATAAACTAAAAACTGGATATACTGATAAATTACCATTACAAATATCTAATAAAACAGGAAGAGTTCATACTTCATATCAGCAAGCAATTACTGCTACAGGAAGATTATCTTCAACAGAACCTAATTTGCAGAATATACCAATAAAAAGTTCGCAAGGAAAAAAAATAAGAAATGCATTTGTAGCAGAACAAGGAAAAAAAATTTTTGCGGCTGACTATTCCCAAATCGAATTAAGGATAATGGCCCATCTTTCTGGTGATGAAAATCTTTTAAAAGCATTTAAGAATAAAATTGATATACACTCATTCACAGCTTCTGAAATTTTTGATATTGGTATTGATAAAGTATCACCCGATGATAGGCGATCTGCAAAGGCCATAAACTTTGGTTTAATTTATGGGATGTCTTCTTTTGGATTATCAAAGCAGCTAGGAATTTCAATTCCTGAAGCTAAAGAATATATGGATATTTATTTTAATAGATATCCCAAGATTAAATTTTATATGAACGAAATGATAGAGTTTGCAAAGACAAAAGGTTACGTTGAAACTGTTTATGGAAGAAAATTATACTTACCAGAAATTAATTCAAAACGCGCTCAAAGAAGAAATTATGCGGAGAGGACAGCTATTAATGCCCCTGTACAAGGTACAGCTGCAGACATTATTAAAGTTGCGATGATACAGATAGATAAATGGCTGATGCAGCAAAAGTCAAAAACCAAAATGATTATGCAAGTGCATGATGAACTTGTCTTTGAAATTTACGAAAATGATATTGATTCAGAAGTAACAAATATAGTTAATATAATGCAAGATTGTGTTAATTTAAATTTGCCTTTAGAAGTAAATTATGGGATTGATGATAATTGGGGAAATGCTCATTAATTAAAGTTTTTCAAATTTCCAATAATCTCTAAAACTTCATTAACACCATCCCCATTTTTTGATGAGAAAGTTTGTATATTAGATATATTTTTATAGTCACTTAATAGTTTTTCTGTCGTGATCTTTATTTTAGATTTTTCGCTATTACTAACCTTATCTGATTTTGTCATCATAATATTTGCATTGATATTAAACCCCGCACATAGTTCTAGCATAGCTTCATCTAATCTTCCCACACCCCTTCTTATATCTACAGCGATAAACATAGAAGCAATGTTTTTTCTATATTCTAAATAATTAATGACCATAGTCTCCCACGAGCGTTTTACATTTTTAGGTGTATTAGCAAAACCATATCCAGGAATATCTACAAAACTAATATTGTCATTAACCAAGAAAAAATTAATTAACTGAGTTCTTCCAGGGGTCTTGCTAGTAATTGCTAATTTCCTTCGATTGCATATTTTGTTTAACATACTTGATTTTCCAGCATTTGATTTTCCAGCAAAAAAAAATTCTAAATAAATATCATCTGGAAAATGAGATGGCTTTGTAGCACTTTTTACAAAATCTGATTTTTTTATATTTAAGGCCATTTTTATTGTTTTTAATATATTGGTTTTTTCCAAAATAGTATACAATGTTTACAAATAGAAATATGACATAAATTAAGGAGAATTCATGCAAAATAAGCCTTCCAGCATTGTAATATTTGCTTGTGCGGTATTATTTCTTATAACGAATAAGACATTTGCCGACGATGAAGCAATTAAATCTGGGCAGACAAAAGCTATGGCATGCACTGCTTGTCATGGTGTAGAAAACAGTAATAACCCTGAGTGGCCAAATCTTTCACAACAAAGCACAAGATATCTTATTGAACAATTACATGCTTTTAGAGATGGAATTAGAAAGAACGCTTTAATGAGCCCTCAAGCTATGGGTTTGACGGACCAAGATATAGTAGAAATTGCAAAATATTATAATAGCGTCCCCGCAAAAAAAGGAAAAATAACTGCTGCTGATAATGTTATAGAGTTGGGACAAAGCATATACCGTGGTGGAATTGCAGATAGGGGAGTACCTGCATGCATGTCTTGTCATGGACCAAATGGTTTGGGAGTTGATAGAAGTGGATACCCTAAAATATCCGGGCAACATGCGAAATATCTTTATCATGTCCTAGAAGAGTATAAGGAAGATTATGATGAAAGAGAGGAGCGTGGTAAAAACTTTTCAATTATGAGTACAATTTCTTTTAAATTATCAAATAAAGAAATGAAGGCTTTGTCTGAATATCTTCAAGGATTATATTGATATAAATAATTACCTATGATTAAAAAAATATTAATACTTTTCTTATTATCAACCACACTGATTTTTGCAGATGAAAGTTTTGAGGAAGGTATTGATTTTGAATTAATTAATGACAGCCCAAGTGCTTATGAGTTAAAAGAAAATGATAAGATCTTAGTTGTTGAAGCATTTTGGTATGGCTGCCCGCATTGTTACATTTTTGCAGAGTATATAGCGAAATGGGATCTAAAAAATAACAAGGATATTCAATTTGTAGAAATGCCGGTGGTATTTAATAAGCCTTGGCTTTTGCATGCAAGAGCATTTTATACAATGAAGAAAATGGATAATTTTTTAGAATTACATAATAATTTCTTCTATGCATATCATGAGCAACAAAGAACATTTAGTAATGTAGAATCAATAATGAATTTTTTTGACAGTCAAGGAATAGATGTTAAAAAAGCTAAAGAGATTTTATCTTCTGAAGAAGTCTCTAAGGCAGTACAAGAAGCGAATTATTTACTAGAGACGTATAAAATAGATAGTGTTCCAGCAATTATTATTAATAATAAATATAAAATATCTGGCAGGATGGCAAAAACTTACGATAGAATGATTGAAATATCTGAATATGTAATAGATTTAGAGAGACGAAATAGGGCAAAATAGAGATTATCGCGTCTATAGCTCAAATGGATAAGAGCGTCAGCCTCCGGAGCTGAAGATATAGGTTCAAATCCTATTAGGCGCTCTTAAAAATAAAGTAGTGGAAAAAAAGGAAAATATTTAATGAATGACAAACAATTTACAACTATTTTTTTAGGCGTTATGGGGGTGCTAACAATTATTTTTTTTGTAATTTTTTTTATCGCCCAAATAATTGTTCCTGAAACAAATGTAGCAGATGAATTCACAAATAATGCTGTAGTTAGCAGAATAGAGCCAGTTGGAAAATTGAATTACTCAGATGCGAATGAGCAAGAAGCGAAGACCACAGGTAATTTAGTAAAAGTTGATTTATATAAAAATGGTGAAGAAGTGTATAATGCCGTTTGTCAAAGCTGCCATACATCTGGCATATTAAATTCTCCTAAATTTGGCGATAAGGTTGCTTGGAAAGAAAGATTGTCAAAAGGAAAAGAAAAACTATATGCTAATGCTATTAATGGTATAGGTGCAATGCCTGCAAAAGGTGGCAGATCAGATTTACCAGATAATTTAATAGAAATGAGTGTAGATTATATTATTCAATCTGCAGAATAATTACTTGTTTTGCTCTAATTGAGAAATTTTATGTTCTAACTCGTCTATTTTTTCTTGGCATTTTCTTAAAAGGGACACTTGAATGTCATATTCTTCTCGAGACACTAAATCAAGTTTTTGAAGTACCCCTTCAGCTCCTGATTTTAATGTTTTTTGCATTTCTTCTTTTGAACTTTTAAGAGATTCAGGCATTATGCCTTTAATCCTATTTGCAATATCATCTACATTTTTTGGGTCAAATTTAAACATTTTTAATTCTCTCTAAATTTACTTATTTCAATAATATTAACTTATAAATATATTATTTGGTATAACCTAAATATATATATAGTATATTATCATATAATAATACTTGATAATTATTATAATTCAATATTATAATATATTTGAAGTTTAAAGCAGGGATGCTTTTGCTTCATCTTCATGAGCCTAAAACTCTTGTTAATCCAAAAGATGAGCAATAGCACTCTTATAAATTAATTTTGTAGTTAAGTAATTAATTAAAATTCTCACACTATATTTATCCTTCGGCATGAGAATTGCTTATATCTTTATGAATTCGTGAAATTAGAGATTTGTTCAATATTGGCACGAACGTTGCATGTTATTAACGTGAAATAACATAACTTAGAAAAAAAGGAGATCAAAATGTTTAAGATAATGAAACAAACAGTAGCTGGTATAGCATTATTAGCTATGACATCACTTTCACAAGCAGAAAGTGAAGTATCATATAGTGCGAACTTAGGTTTTATGTCTGACTATATGTACAGAGGAATTCACCAATCAAGTAGTTCAGCTATGGGTGGATTTGATATTGAATATGGAAGTTTTTATGTTGGAACATGGTTTGCCGACTTACAAGAAG